>JAEEGK010012186.1_pt1 | contig 19580 bp, 16 predicted proteins | sample 8958771 | NCBI WGS metagenome assembly JAEEGK01 (sample SAMN16246547, study PRJNA631951) | gut metagenome | biome: gut microbiome; feature: rumen; material: SC-attached | host: Bos | place: Iran: Karaj | collected 2018-10
CCCAATCCCCAATCCCCAATCCCCAATCCCCATTTATAAATTTAAAATTAATTTTATATTTTAAAAAACACATATCAAAAAAAAATAATAATTTATATAATAAATTTAAAATAAAAATTTAATTAAATAAAAAATTTAATTAAAATTAAAAAATTTTAAATTCATACTAATATGGATTATATAACAGAGGTAATAAACATTTCCAAAATTCGAGAAGGTTTTTTCATCGGAGATCGAACAGCAGGAACAAATTTAGATGTAGTAATTCAATTTAAAATAACTCATATGATCAACGCAGCAGGAAGTCAAATAATAAATCAATTTGAATCAATAGGTGTTAAATATCTCACATTAAATTGGTCAGAAAATCCCAATCAAAAATTATTTGATTCAAAAGACGAAATCGCAAATAGAATAGTTCAATTTATCGACGATTCATTAAAAATAGGTGAAGGTTTATTAGCACATAGTGTTCGTGGTCAGGATCGTGTATGTTTAGTAGTTATAATTTATTTAATGCGAAAATATAATTGGACTTATTTAAAATGTTTACAATTTTTACAAAGTAAAAAACAAGATATAGATATACCTGAATATTTTAGAACTCAATTAAATGATTTTGAAATGAGATTAAATAAAAATAATAATAATCAAATTAAAAAATCATGCGATTGGATAGATGATAACATTCAAGATCCAGATGAAAAATTAATGAGAAATACATATATTAATGGATTGCCTTCGAAAAAAATAAATAATAATAATAATAATGTTAAAAAAAGTAAAAAAAGAAATGTTGGATGGGCAGATAATAATCCCTATGGAAAAAGTGATTATTTAATTTCGTTTAATTTACAAAAAGATTTATTATTAATGAAAGATATTAAACCTGTTAATAATCATACTAAAATGAGACCATCGAAAAGTTGTATTAAAAATAGGTCACAAAGTGTGAATCAAAGTATAAATAAAAATTCATATGCATTTTCTTCAAATACTCAAGAAAATTTTATGGTTAATAATTTAAATACTGTGAAATTAAATAATAATAATAATATTGAACAAAATAAATTTTTTAATGAAAATGCAACTCAAGATTTTTCTAATTTAGCATTTAATAATATGTTAAATATTAATAACAGCAATAATAATAATAAAATGATGGAACAAATGGGATTATCAGCTGAAAATTTTAAAAATTTAACATTAAATAAAACTCAAAATATGAATAATAATAAATTAATAAATCATAATAAAAATCCTCAAATTAATGATAATATAAATTCTGCTAAATTTAAAAATAATAATAATAACCAAAAAAGATCAAATAATTTTATAGAAAATAATAAAGTTCAATTCAGACCAAATTCTTATGATAATAATAATAATAATTTTAATTTCCAAGGAAATTTAAATTTAAAAGATTTTATTAATGTAAATAATAATTTAAATGAAAATGATAATAATAGTAATTATAAAAATTATTTATTTGGAAAAGAACAAGATTTTATAAATAATAATTATAATTCAGAAGAATTATATAATATTAATAATCCAAAAAATAAACAAATTAAAAATTTAAATAATAATAGTAATATTAATAATAATAAACTTGAATTTGATTTTATTCAATCAACAGCAGGAATAAATATAAGCAATAGTCAATTAAATAATTTAATAAGAAATAAAGCAAATCTACAAAATAATAATAATAATAAAATAAACAATAATTTTATAAATAATAATAATATAAACAACAGCTTAAAAATCGCAAATAGAAATTATAAAGTAATTGATTATAATAATAATAATAATCCAGGAATGATACCAAAAAATAATGCATTTGCATTTAATAACAAAAATAGAGGAAATTTAAATCCATCAAAAAATCAATGTAAAATTTTATTTAACATATTATTAATTTTAATATTATATAACTATAGTTCTAGAATATGGCGCAGGTGGAATAAATAATTATAACCCAAAACGAAATACAATACATAACAATAATAATAATAACATAAACAACAATCAAAATAACATAAACAAACAAATGATTGCAAATTCAAATATTAACCCAAAAAATAAACCTTTAAATAATTTCGACCCTTCTTTAATAAGAAAATCTCGAACACCAAATTTATTAAATAGACCAGGAAGTTCAAATTCAGGTCCAGTTAAAATTCAAAATATAATAAACAAAAATAATAATAACAATAATATCAATAAACCAACAACACCAGATTATATAGGAATGAATCATTTTTTAGGTAATAGATTAAGTGTAGGACCGATGAACAATAATAAATTAAATAATATATATTCAAATAATTCTTATAGTATTATTCATAGAACAAATTCAAAAAATAAAAACAATTCAAATATGGGGGGTCTAAAAAGACCAAGTACTGCTCCCCAAAAAGATAAAACTTCAAAAGGTAAAATTAATAATCCTAATATTTATGGAGGTGGAATGTATATGGGACCTTCTAAAAGATTACCTAGTCCTATGATTCAAAGTCATAATAATTCTAAAAATAATTTTTATAAAACTCAAAAATTACATCCTGAAAGATATAGAGCTCCTTCTCCTATGATTAAATCTACTACTTTAAGTTTAGACCCTTTAAAAAGAAATAAAATTTATTGAATATTTTGAGATTTTTGAAATTATTTTTATTTTTTCGATATAATTATTTATTATTATAATTATATAATATTATTATAATTAATTATTATTTATTATTATTATTATTAAATTATAATTTTTAAATAAAAATTTATTTTAATTATTATTAAAAATTTATTTATATTTTAAGTTTATAATAATCTTTTTTGATTATTATTATAAAAACAAAAAAACATTTTATTTATATAAAAAATTATTTTACAATAATTTTTTCATATTCATCATTATACATAAAAACATTATTTATATCATCATAATTATATTCAAATATTTTTTTATATTTTTCTAATTTTTTATCATTTAAAATATTATTAGATTCTATTTCATCTATCCAATCAACAACATTTTCATCCTTCCAAATTCCAAATTTAATTTTATTAGTTGTTATATATTTCCCAAACCCAAATTGTTTTCCCTCCTTCCAAAAACCCATAAAACATTTTTGAACATTCCTCCATATATATATCCCAAACCCATCCTTTTTATCATTTTTATAATATCCTATATATCTCTTATCTTTTAATATAAACTCTCCATAACCATTTTTCATATTATTTTTCCATTGTCCAAAATAAAATCTATTATTAGTAAAATAATATATACCATAACCTTCTAATTTATTATTATACCATTCTCCTTCATATCTAGACCCATCAGGCCATATATATGTTCCAATTCCATGTTTTTTTCCTTTTAAATATTGACCTTTATAAATTGACCCATCTTTCCATGTTTCTATACCATATAATTCTTGGGAATCATTTATCCATAATCCATCATATATAGTTTCTTGTAAATGATAATATAAACCATAACCAGTAGCTCCATCATTATTAAATTCTCCATAATATATATCTCCTCCTGCTAAAAATTTACCAAATCCTTCAGCTTTATTATCTTTGAATGTTCCTATATATTTAGCTCCATTTCCCCATTTTTGTATACCAAATCCTTCTTTTATATCATTTTTTTTTTCACCGATATAAAATATATCACTGCTTGATGTGTTTTTCAAATTTTGTGTGTTTGTTGAATGAGATGATGTGTTATCGTTTATTATAATTTGATTTTTTGATGAATTATTTTTAATATTATTTGATTGATATTTTATATTTAAATCTGTAAAATAATTACTATTATTTTGTGAAATAATTTCATTATTATTTTCTTTTTTGAAATTATTTTTATTATTTTTATATATTTTATATTGTTTTATTATTTTATTCACTGCTGTATTTTTAATAATATTTTCTAAATTAATATTTTTATTCTTATTAAAAGTTAAATCTTTTTTTTTATTACTAATATTAATATTATTATTATTTTTATTATTATTATTTTCTCTTTGAGTATCAAACACATTTTCATTTTTAAATAATTTAGATTCGGTGTTTTTTTCAAAATTTTTACAATTACAAAAAACATACCCATTTCCCATAATTTATTAGAAATATTATAAAAATATTTACAAAAAAATTAATATGTCTAATAAAAATAAGAATAATGACTTAAAAATAAACGAAAAAAATAAATTATTAGATTCATTAGTAGATGAAAATAATAATAGTAATAAAAATGATTTAATAAATAAAAAAATAACTTTTTTATTAAAAGATAATAAAAAATTTTTTGTTGATTTACAAATTGCAATTTTAGGCTATCCAAATTTAATAAATAATTTCGATTTTAATTTATTATCAATTAAATTGCCTGAATGGATAGATGAAAAAAATATTAAAGATTATTTTTATTATGTAATTGAATATAATTCTGAAAAATTTGAATTAGATTTAAATTCAAATTATAGAAAATTTATGAATTTTAATTTTAAAAAATTAATTAAAATCGCAAATTATTTTCAAAATGAAAATATTTTAGAAAATATTATTAATTTTTATTTAATTCCAAATTTAAATATTGAAACTTGTGTAAAATTTATAAATGATGCGTATTTATATAAAAATAATAATAATAATAACGAAAATTTAAATGATAATATTTTAATAATATGGAATATTTTTTATAATAAATTAATAAATTTTTTTGTTGATAATTTTATAGAAATAATAAAAGATAATAATAAAATTAAAAAATTAAACAAAAATATTTTAGAAAATGTTTTAGAAATTTATTTAAATAAAAATTATTTCATAGAAGAAAAACCAAAAATTAAAAAAAATATAATTAAAAAAATAATAAAATTTATTGCTTACATTAGAGATTTAAATATTGATAAAAATGAATCTAATATTAATTCAGATGATTTTTATAAATTAATTCAAATCGAAAATAAAAGATTAAATTCTTTTGATATTACTAATAATAATAGAGAAGATACAATTTTTTTTAATTTAAATTTAATAAATTTTTTAGCTAATAATGAAGAAAAAGAAAATGAAATTTTTCAAGAAATTATTTTAGAAATTTTAAATAAAAAAATAATATTATTAATTAAATTAAATAAAATAGAAAATAATTTAAAAATTTACATCAAACCAAAAAATTTTAATAATAAATTATTTTATTCATTTTCTTCTTTTGTTGAATTAGAAAATGATAATAAAATAAATTGTTATAATTTATCATGTATAAATAATGAACAATATTTAAATATTATTAAATTAAATAATTTTTCTTTGTATTTAAATGATTTTTATAATAATAACATAAAAGAAAATAATTTTTCATTTAAAGTTTATTTAAAAATTAATATTATCGAATCATTTTTAATTTCATATTTAATAAATAATTTCGATAATTATTATAAATCAAAAAATATTTATAAATTATCTTCAAAAAATTTAAAAAATATTTTTTTAACAAATGTAAATAATTTAAATGAAGAACAAAAATTAATTTGTTTAATAAATTGGTGTAAAATATTAATTAATAATTATATTATTATTATATTATTATAGTATTTGATGATATAAATATTACTGAAGAAAATGAAATAAAAAATATATTAGAAAATATTAATTGGGAATTAATTCCTTTTGCAAGAATTATTGAATTTATAATAAAATTTCCAGATTTAATAAATTATTCAAAAATAGAAAATAAAATAATAACATCTTTATATAAAAAATTTAATATAAAATATTTAAATATTAAACAAGAAGAAGATATTATTTTTGAATATAAAAATGATAAACAAATAAATCAAAATATTAAAGTAAAATATTTTATTTATTTTTTTTTAGATAAATAATAGTGATAATAAAAAAACTGCAACGAATAGTTCAAATAGTCCTTTTAATAATACAATTAAAAATGAAATTTTAATTAATTTAATTTCGTATTTTTTTATAAATTTATTAGAATGTAGCAAAAGATTAAAATATTCTCAAAATATTTTAAAATTAGAAAATTTATTAAAACAATCGAATTATGATGATAATTATTCTAATAATTTTTCTGTTTTTAGTGATAATAATATTTTTAAAAGCAGAAATTTTATTTTAAATTCAAATTTTTCTAATTCTTCAACAAATAAATTAAAAACAGATCAAAAATTAACAGAAGAAGAATTAACAAAAAATAATATTAAAATTATTGATAAATCAGAGAAAAAAAATGATTTAAATAAAAAACAAAATTCAAATATTATAAAAACAATATTAAAAAAAAATATAAATTTTATGAATTTCCAAAGAAAACAAAAAAAAGCTTTAACAATAATGTCAAATAAATTTAATAAAAATTCAAAATTTATTATGAAAAATTCAAAAAGTTTATCATCAATTAAATTACCTAATTTAAAAATTAATAATTCTTCAAATAATAATTCAAAAATTAAATCAAAAAATAAATTAAATCAATCTTTTTATTCTGTAAAAACAGCAAGAACATATAAAAATTATAATATAAATAAATTATTTTTAAATTATAGTAAACAAATAAAAATTTCAAAAGAATTATTAAATAATAAATTACAATCAAAATTATCAAAAATTAATAAAAAATAATTTATTTTTATAAATAGTAAAATTATATTAAATTTTTCTTTTATAAAAACATTTTTTATAATGTATTATATTTTTTATATTTTTAATTTAATAATTTATATTAATAAATAAAAATAAAACTTATATTTAATATAAATTAAATATGAATCATGATTTAATTGGAATTAAAAAATTATTAAAAATCCAAAAAAATAAAATAAATCAAATTAAATTTTATACTCGAATTGATAATGAAAAATATTTAAGAGAACATCCTGAATTAGAATTCATAATTCAACAATTTTTAGTAAAATTATTAGAAGATCAACCAAAAAATTGTATTAGTTATGCAGGAAATTTTTTTCACACAACAAATTTTAGAGAAGGTTATGATAAATATCTAAAAAATAAAGAAAAAGAAGAAACTGAAAAAAATAAACCAAATGTTGAAGAAAAATTAGAATCAGTAAAAGAAGAAGAAGATGAAAAAGAAAAAGAAGTAGAAGAAAAAACTGATACACAACAAAAAGTCGAAGAATTAGAAAATTAAAATAATAATATTTTTATATTTTATTAAATAATATAAAAAAAATAATTTTATTTTATTATATTTTTTATTTAAAAATCATCAACATTATTCATATTTGATTCATTTCTTAATAAATTAGGATCATTATTAGCACCTTTTTGTTTTTCAGTATAAATCATATAAGCAACATAAGCCAAAGCAAGTATAGCAGCAATTAAAATTAAATTAAATAAATATGCAATATATCTAAATCCATTTCCATATTTAAATGAATAATTACTCCATTCAGCTGCTTTTATAATTGGATCACTTCTATCTCTAATTTCAATTTCAACTCCTTTAAATAAATAAACTTTATTTAATTCAGCAGGAACCATTTTATATACTTTTCCTTTATCAAAACAACCACTTACATATTTATAATCATTTGTTTTTTCATCATATTCAACAACTAAACAAATTGAATCTAAAATTTCATAAGAATAACAAACATGTTTTTCAACACCATCAACAAAAATACCATTATAATAATTAGCACAATAATCATCACATTCAGCATCAGAACAATCAGCTTCATACATATATTGTTTCCAAATAGGTATATCTACTCCATTAGTAGGGTCTAATTCATTCCAAACAATAGCACCTGAAATAGCCATAGAACAATTAGGAAAACTTTGAACTGGTTTCATTACACCATTACTTTTTCCTTTTTCGATATCTGCCCAATTTGCTGCTAAACACATTAAAATACTGTCTCCTAATGGAACGTATTCTTTTGTAAATTTAAATTTTGGAAAAATATTATTAGTATGATTTAAACGAAAATATGTTGTTGATAAATCATATGAGTACATTATACTTTTTCCATTTTCGATTTTTGATTTATCGATCTATATATTAAATTAAATTTAAATATATTTCTTACATTATTTGAATGTTTCATAACTAAGATATTATTTTCTTCTGATGAAAAACTTGGCATTATTTTAACTCCAAAATTAATATCATCGAATTTAGATAAATTTTTTTTTCGAAATTCATTAACATAATCATCTAGATCATCTAATTTTGTATAATAAGTAGATGAACATAAAATTATATAAAAAAGAATAACAACTAATAAAACTCCACAAATTCCCAATAAATAAATATTTATTTTTCTAACTTTTTCTTGTCCTGCATTTGTTTTAATTTTAAAATAATCTTTATTCAAATAATAATTTAATTGATCCATATTGATTATTTATTAATGTTATTAAATTATTTTTTTAAATTTTAATCAAAAAAAAAATTTAATTATATTTTTTATTCATATTTATTATTATTATTATAATATATATTATTTATTTATTAATTTATGAAATATATTTTGATGCTTGTTCATGCAATAATTTCGCAGAAGATTTAGCATCATAAAACAATTTATGTATTTCTTCAACATCATTTTTTGTAACTTTCGTTCTTCCTTCCGAATCAGCCAAAATTTTCGAAGGAGTTAATAATTGAACAACATATCTCAAAGAAGTTTTAGCACCTATTTTACCTAATTCAGCCAAAGCCTCATCTTCTAATTCAATATTTTCTGTAACTGCTCTAATACTTAAAATATTAATCATTTCATTTAAAGAATAAGGAACAGTTTTAATAATAAGTAATCTATCTAATAAATCAACAGGAATTCCATGAGGAGATTTAATATCAGTTCCTCTAATAGTAGATATACCTCTATTTGTAGCAAAAATAACAATGGGTGCCAAAGGACTTTCTAAAGCTTTATTTAAATATGTAAAACATTCAATATCTAACATATGAACTTCATCTATAAATAAAACACCAGGAACTAATTCAGCTATACCATGATCTATATATTTATTAACTACTTTATTAATTTCCAATCTTAATTTATCTGTTATTTCTGTTTTTTTAGGTTTCATTATTTGACCCATCATACTCATAAAATCATGTCCCCCCTGAGGATGTGCATTAGCGACATCTAAATCATGTAATGTAACATCTTGAACTATCTCTTTTTTTTTATGGGGCTCCCCCTTTGGAATGGGTACATATTCTTCGGCCTCTAAATCAAATTCTGTAGCATATGTATCACATCTACCTACCCTTTTTACAGCCCCTGTTGAAGTTTCGATATATATAACATCTCCTATTTGAACTTTTTCTTTTTGTAAGTTTTCATATACAGTTGGGTCTAGTTTAATTTGTCTGGAACCTTTTGATGTTTTTAATCCTATTGTTACACTAGAAATTGTTTTTCCATACCCCCCATTTGGATCATCTATTTCTTCAGGTGTAATTTCTGTAACTTCTCCTTCCCATACTTCTTTATTTTCTTTTATTCTTAGACCAATTGCTCTTCGGAAATTTTCCATTAAAATTTCAGTTTTTTTAATTTCGGATGAATAAACTTCTGAGCCAACCATTAAACAAAAAGGAACTTTTGGTCCTAATTCTTGAGAGATAGCCAAAGCTAATGCAGTTTTTCCTGTTCCAGGAGGACCAGCGAATAATAAAGCTTTTCCAGCCATTTTTTTTGATTTTATGAGTTCAACTACAATTCCTGCTGCTTGTCTTGCGTCTAATTGTCCTACTAAACCACATGATATTTCTTCGGGTTTTCCGGTACTATCTAATCCTATTCCTTTTATATGTGTATGTGTACTGATTCTTTGTGTTTTTGTTGTGGATTTTACTTCTTGAATTTTGACGTTCATTGTTAAATCTTAAATAATTAATTTTTTTTCAAATTTATATTATTTTTTTAAATTTATATGTTTTTTTTTAAATTATATGTTTTTTTTTAAATTTATATGTTTTTTTTTAATTTATATATTTATAATTTTATTTTAATTTATTTATATTTTTTTTATTTGGTTAATTTAAGTAAAAATTTAAGAAATGATTTTTTATTTTAATTTTATGTTATTTTTTTTAGTTTTGAAAAAAATAAATAATATCGAATCTTTTAAAAATTTAGTAAAAAAATATTTGTATAATGGAAATTTTAATAATGCTTATTTAAGTTATGAACAATTTTTAGAATTTAATCAAGAAATTTCAAACAAATTTAGTAATATTATTAAAGTAAATTCAATAGGAAAAACATACGAAGAAAACGAAATTCCAATTTATGAATTTCTCAACAACAAAAAATCAAACAAAAATGGAATAATTTTTACAGGAATGCATCATGGAAGAGAACCAGTTTCAATGATGATGAATTTATATTTATTATTACATTTATTATCATTACCCGAAGAGCATTTATCAACAATATTAAACGAAACAAACATATATATAATCCCATGCATAAACATAGATGGTTACAAATACAACAGCGAAAAATTCGCCGAAACAAAAAATATATCAAATTGTTTTATAAGAAAAAATAGACGCCCCCCTCCAAATAATATACGATGTAGTAAAGAAGATATAGGTGTTGATTTAAATAGAAATTATGGCTATTTTTTCGGTATAGATAATAAAGGTTCTTCAAATAAACCTTGTGAAGAAGATTATAGAGGAACTGAACCTTTTTCTGAACCAGAAACTTTAAATATAAAAAATTTCGTAGAAAATCATAATGAAATTAAAATAGCTATTAATTATCATTCATATGGTAATTTAATAATAACACCTTTTAATTATTTACCTTTTAAAGAAAGTATGGAAAAAATTGAAAAAGAATTTAATTTTTTAGCTGTTTTTTATAAAGAATTTGAAATTGAAGCGAAATATCCAAATAAATTTGTTTTTGGTAATGGAGATAAAACTATAAATTATTTATCAAATGGGGATGCTACTGATTGGTTTATAAGTAAAAATATATTAAGTTTTAGTCCTGAATTAGGAACAGAAAATAAAAAAACTGAAACTTTTTATCCGAATAAAATTAATACATTTGAAATATTAGAAAATTTTTTGTATAGTAGTGTTTATGCAATTCAAAAATCTATGTATTATTTAAATTTAAAATTATTACATTGTGAAATTAATCAAGAATCACAAAATTTAAGAAAAAGTAATAACGCAAATATTTTTTGTAATTTTTCAATAGGAAATTATGGTTTTGGAGATTTTAATAAAAAAGAAAATATTACTATTACAATTTATAATTATCATAATAAAAAAATTATAAATCCTTGTTTTTGGGAAAATGGCCAAAAAAATTATTATTGTAATGAAAATAATAATGAAAATTATTTTAAATTTAATTTAAGTAAAACTAATTTTAAATCAAGAGAAGAATTAATTTTTAATTTAAATTTAACAATTGATATTAAAAATTTAAATTTTTCTAAAAAATCTGAATTTATTTTTTATTTAGAATCTTCTTTGCCAATTTATAAATCAAATGACATTAATTCTAAATTTATTCTATGGAAATTTAATAATGTTCAAATTGAATTATATTCAAGAAATTTTTTAAATAGTGAAAAAATACAATTAATAATTTCAAATGAAAATTATTATTATAAAAATTTAATAATTTGTTTAATTTTCATAATAAGTTTAATAATAATATCATTTATTTTATATAGAAAATATAAACAATATAAAAATACTCATTCAAATGTAATTAATTTAAATACAGTCAATAGCATAAAAATTCCAACAAATGAAGAAAATGATTCAAATATTCAAACAAATAAATTAGAAATTCAGCCAAAATCTGATGTTGAAGTTTTAGATGTTTAAATAAAAAATAATAATTAATATTTTTATTTAATAATAATAATAAAAAAAAATTAAATATTAAAATTTTTTAATTTTAAATCATAATCATTCATTATTTGAATTTTTGATTTTGGTTTAATTTTTGGTTTTTGTTTTAAATATTTATCCGGTTTTAATTGTTTTTCATTTTTTATTACATTTCTTATTGTAACTTTTCCAACGCCATTAAAATGTGCTTTATCAATTTCATAATTATTTGGATGTTGATTTAAAACAGTATTTAAATATTTATCATATAAAATTCCATTGTAATAATTTTCAGGATAATTTGTAATTAATTTTAAAAATCTTTTTTCTATTATTTTAAATAAATCATCAAAATCTTCATTTGAATGTCTATAAAATTTATATTCATAAATTTTTAATTTAATTTCGGGAATAAATGAATCCCAATTAAATTGTTTATTGAATATTAATGATTTGTATTTACTATTTAAATGAAATAAAACTTTATTTAAAATAAATTTATGTAATTTTTGAATTTCATAATAATTCAAATTCGTTTTTTTATTTTTAATATCATTTATAATAAGAGCATTAATATTCATTTAAAATAATATTAAAATTAAATTTTATAAATAAAATTTTTTTTTTATATTTTTAAATAATATTTTATAAGATTTAATTAGTTATTACAAAATCAGCACATAAAGATAAATGATCACTAGGGAAAATTTTATTAGGCATAAAACCAACGTCAAAAACAATTTCAAAAATATTTGGAATATTTAAAATTCTAACAACTTCTAAATTTTTTGATTCAGAATAATAAAAAATAAAATCAGTCGTTCCAATTGTATTATTAACATAATTTGTCATAGGCACATCTAAAGTTAATTTTTTTATAAAAGTTGATGTTTTATTAATTTCATTTAAACCCATTTTAATTCCATTTACTTCTATATTATTTACTATATTTTTATTATTTATAATATTAAAAGGTATATCATTTTTATTTTCACTTAAATATAAAAATATTTTTTTAGCTAATTTACTATAAGCGCTTTCCATTGAAAAAGGTAATTTTAATATTAAATCATTATCTTTATAAATATAATTTTCTTTATATTTTAATATTATTTTATTATCTGAAATAAAAGGAAAAATTCTACATATTTCATTAAACCATCGAACATTTTCATTCGAATTATAAAATTTATTATTATTATTATTTTCTTTTGTATCAAATGTATAAATTCCGGTTATTTTATTTAATAAATAAGATTTTATTTTTGTTGGAGGATTTATATATTGTAAGTTTCCTTGATCTTGGCCACTTAATTTATATCTATTTATTTTATTACAATCTAATTCACCTGTTGTTATTAATTTATATACTCCACTTTTTGGAATTGCGTTTAAATCTGATAATAAAAAGATATTTATATTTTTATTATTATATTTTTCTTTAAATATTTCAAAAGTTTGAAAAATTTGATAAACTTGTCCTAATTTAATGTCACCTCTCCCTAAATTAAATAAAATATGAGCAACACAACAAATAATTATTGAATTTTCATCGGATTTTAAATTAAAAATTCCAAATAATGCAACATTATCTCTATTATAAATTTCACTTTGATCTTTTTCAGATAAAATATTCATATTAAAATTTAATGTATAAACTTCTATTAAATTAAATTTATTTTCTTTATATAATAAACCACATCCTTCACTATGTTCTCCTGTTCGAGGTTTGAATAAAAATTCATAACCAATTTGATTAAATTCTTTTATAAAATTTTCATCCCTTTCAAATTCTTCAAAACCTATCAAATCACCATTTAAATTTTTTAACTCTTCTAATATTCTTTTTTTTCTATTTTCCCAATTATAAAAATCAAATTTTTTAATACTTTCTTCAGTTAATTTCGTAGTTGCTTTTAATAATGAATCACATAAAATATTGTATTGAATTACTCGAATATATTTATTTTTATCATTTAATGTATTTTCAATTATTTTTTGATCAATGTTTGGAATAAAATTTCTATAATTAAAAGGAAATTCTTTATTTTTATTTTTATTATTATTTATATTATTATTATTATTAGATTCCATTTGAATTTAAAATATATTATTTATATTATAAAAAATTAATAAAAAAAAAAAATAATATTAATCTAAATCAGGAATTTCATCTAAATCAACTCCACATTCTTTAGATATTTCAACGATATCTTTTTTATTTTCTTCCAATTTTTCAACTTCTTTTATAACATTTTCATCTCTAACAAAGTCAACATTAGGTTTTAAAGGTTTTAATTCTTTTATTCTTTTTTCTTCTTTTTTTTTCAATTCCTCATATTTATCCGGTTGTTTAGGTTGATAAGGTTCCCTAGGTTTAACCTGAGCCATAGGAGCTTTAATTTCAAGCCACCCTGTAGTCATTGATCTTTTAACACTTGCTTTTTCAACAATAATATCATTATCAAATCTCCATTGTGTAATTTTTCCATTGACATCTATTCTTACATATTGAGGATGTAAGTCAACTTTTATTTTACTTGTATCCATAAATTTAGGTACTTTTAAAGTATATGTAACAATTGCAGTTTTTTTAACATCTTCATCTATTAAAAAATCATATCGACCCTGATTTATTAATCTTACCTCTCCATTTGGTTTATATACACTTGGAGGTTCCTTGTTTTTTTCTTCATCATCCCATAATGAACCTTTTTTTGCTTCGGCTTCTTTTTCTTTTTCTCTTTTTATTTTATCGTTTTCTAAATCTTTATATAAATTTCTTCTATATTCTACACTATAATGATTAGGATCTTTTTGATTTGGGTCGTTTTCTTTAAAAATTATATGTTGTTTACTTTCTTTTTCTAATAATGTTTCTATTTCATTTAACATTTGTTGGGATTTTATTCTTTCGCTTTTTAATATTTCATTTCCGTTGTATATTTTTATTTGAGGACATTTTGCAATAATGTATTCTTTACAATATTTGAATTTTTCGCATGGATTTCCAGTTAAATAAATTTCTTTTAATTTAGGAACTTTGCTTAAACATTCAACGCTTGTTTTTAAGTCTTCTATATCAACAAAATTCATAGTTAAATCTAATTTATTTAAACTTTCGCAATGTTCTAAATTTTCGATTTTTGATATGCTATTTACAGCTAAATTTAAATATTCTAATTCTTTTAATTTATCTAAATTTTCTAATTTTTCAATAATATTATCTTGAAGATATAAAATTTTTAAATGTCTACAATACAATTCTAAATTTTCTATTTTTTCTATACTACATTGATGCAAAGAAATTTCTTCTAAAGTTGTTAAAACTCCGTCATTATGTTCGGATTTTTTTCTTAATAAATCAATAGTTATTCTTCCCATAAAAAACTCTTAAAAAAATAAATAATTAATATATAAAATAATAAAATAATAAATTAATATAATTTTAATTAAATTAATGGGAACAGCTCCAATGGGAAATGAAAAAGCGCAAATTAATTTTGATAAAAACGAATTAAAAATTTTATATAAAAATTTTATATCAATGGATGCTAATAAAAATGGTTTAATTGAACCGGATGAATTTTTTGATGTTCCTGAATTAAAAGATAATCCAATAGTTCAAAGAATAATAAATGTGTTTGATAAAAATGGGGATGGAAAAATTAGTTTTTATGAATTTGTTTGGGGATTAAGTGCATTAACTAGTGATGCTAAATTAGAAGAAAAACAAAAAATAGCTTTTCAAATATATGATATAAATAATGATGGTTATTTATCAAACGGAGATTTATTTAATTCATTAAAAATGTTAGTTGGTGATAATCTTACTGATATTCAAATTCAACAATTAAGTGATAGAACTTTAATTGCTGCTGATAAAGATTTAGATGGTAAAATTAGTTATGAAGAGTTTTGTAATTTTACGAAAGATATTAAAATTCAAGATTTGTTTTCAATGGATTTGTTTGGTAATAATTTAAATGAACAGACAGAAAATTAATATTTTTTTTAATAAAATTATTTTTATATTTATTATTATTATTTATTAAATTATTTTAATTAATAATTGTTGTTTAATTATGACTTCGATTTTAAAAAATTTATTGTTTAATAAAAATAAAAATAATTTTGAAAAAGAATCAGAAAGATTAAAAAATGAATTTGAATCTTGTGTTAATAGTTTATTAAAAGAACGTTCTTATTCAATGGATATTATTAATAAAAATGAAGAAAATCAAAGAAAAAAAGTTTTAATAAAAATAAAAAATTCTTTAGATAAATTATATAAATTATATTTTGATAAAAGTAATTATAATGAAGAATCTTTTGAATTTACAATAAAAATAATTAAAATATTAACTGATTATATTTCATTAGAAATAATTGATATTAATTTAATTTTGTGTCCTTATTTAGATAAATTATTATTTCATAATAAAGATAATTTATCAACAATTGGATCAAATGAAGAATTGCTCTTAATGAATACTCAAATTATTTTTTGTATAAAAGTTTTATTAAAAACTTTTACAAATATTGTATTATTAAATAAAAAAGAAACTACATTTATTGATGAATGTATTATTCCTTTTGTAAATCAATTAATGATAAAATTATATTTATATGATAATTTTTACTCAGCAATTTCATCTTCTGAACAACAAAAAATAAATTCTACAGAAGTAAACATAAATTTCGATGCAAAATTATTTGAATTAATAATTGCTTTATTTAGTATTGAAAATTCTTTGAATAATAGAGAATCAAAATCTATTATTAGAAGAAGTTTATTAAAATGTTTAAATTTAGAAAATTTTTATACAGTTGATATTTCAATGATAGAAAAATTATTAGATGTATTAATAAATAATTTAATTTATTATTATCAAAAATTTGTTTTATTTGATATTAATAAATTTTTAATAAATAATACATTACCTAAAGGAGCAAATTATGATGATATATTTAGAATAATATGTGAAGATGTAATAAGTTATTTAAAATTTTTTAGTATGATTACTCATTGTTTTTCAAAAAATGATATAAAAAATTATCTAAGTAATTTACTATTTAATAATTTTTTTTGCGAATATATACAAAAAGATATAATGGAAGTAAGTAATAATATATCATATGTAACAAGTTCAATGAGGGTATTACAATTTATATATTTTATCACATCATATGTAAATAATTATGAAATATGTGAAATGTTATTTTATTTTTTATTTGGTTTTAATTATTATGATATAAAAGAACCTGAAAAAAAAGATGAAAATTCAGATAAAAAAGAGGTATTAAAAAACATTTTAGGAAATGATATAGATGATGAAGATTTAAAAGATATATTTAAAAATGAAAATGATATATCTAATCAACAAATTCAACTAACTAATAATGATATAAGTAGAGATGATCGAAGAAGAATTTCAGAAATTATGAATCCTACAAAATTAAGAGATAACATTCATAATATATTAAAAGGTAATATAGGTACTTTTTCATCTAATGTTAAATTAAATATAGATAAAAATAATCATAATTTTGAATCATTATTAGCCTTTTTTAGTTTAATAATATGTTCAAATGAAACAGATAATAAAATTATTTTATTAAGTATTATAGCAAATTTAGCTAAAAATGTTTCATATGTTTTTATGACTGAATTATTAATTCCTTATTATTTAAATGCTTTGCAAGAAAAATATCCTAAAACATTTGATAATATTATAGATAATTTAAAAGTATCAAAAGATAATTTAGATTTAATTGAAACTTTAAAAATAATTCATCCTAAACATTTTTCAATAAATAGTCAATATTGGATAAATTATTTTAAATCGAATATTGAATATAATTATAAAAGAAATTTAAATATGTTAAATAGAGTAGAAAAAATAAATGAAAATATTGGAGAGTCAATAAATGAATCATTTTTTGGAAATGAAATGAATAATTTTTTATCATTACATAACATATCATTAAATGATTATAATTCAGAATATGTATTAACTACATCAAGAGGGGAGAACAAAAATGAAGATACTTTAAATAGTATATCTGAAATTAAATATACTGGAGATAATAGTTTAAATTATATGGTTAATAATTATACAGTTAAAATGAGAATAAAATTTTTTAAGACAATTGTTGAAAATTTTTTAAAATATGTTAAAAATAGCTATAGAGATAATTTATTTTATACTAAATTATTTTTAGAAATTGCTTCTATTCCTTATACAATAAATAAAGGAGAAAATGGTATAAAATTTTTTAATTTATATAAAAATATTACTTTTGCTGGAAAAAAGAAAAAAAATATATTTCAAATTGGTTTAGTTGGAATGCTTTATAAAATAAGAAACTCAATAGATGAAAAAATAAGAACTAATTTCACAAGAGAAGAAATTGATGATTTTTCAGAAAAAAAAATAGAACTTACATCTGAAATATATAATTTAAAAAAAGCTAAAGATATAAATAAAGATTTTTTTAAAAATATTAAATTATATAAAGAATTTTATCAACAATTTTTAAGTAATATATTTACTAAAAGTTGTATTGTTCAAATTAGTAGAGGATATCAAAATGCAATTGAAGAATTAAGTGATAATAATAATAATAAAAATATTATAAAATCAGATGAAAAATTTTCAACTCAAGAATCACAAAATTCAATAATTAAATAAAAGATGATTTATTTAATTTATTAATAATAATGTTATATATATGTATAAATAAATTACATTAATTTAAATTAATTTAAAAATATATAAATTTAAAATTTAAATAAATATACAAAATAAATTAATTGTTTATATTATTAGTTATTATTAATTAATAAAATATTACAATTTATTTCAAATTTCATTTAAATTTTTAGAACATTTTTAATTAGTATTATAAATTAGCAATATTATTTTTTAAAAATTATACAAATCATAATTGTTAAAAATTGATAAAAAAGAACAATTTAAAGGAATCATAAGTTATATAATTCAGGCGAATTATTTACAAGAATGAAAATTCAATATTTTATAATTATTTATTTAATTATTATAATTAAATAAAAATTAAATAAAAAAAAATGTGTTATGGAGCATTTTTTTTCAATGAAATATCCGTAAAATTTTGAATTTTTTTATATAATATTAATATTAATATCTTTAGAGAATATTCTTTTTACTCGAAGAAATTATAACATTTTTCGTACCAGGAATAATCTGGTTTTATTATGGCTTTCAAGACGATATATGCAAAGCCCCTATTGACGAGAGTATAGCTCTGTTAGTAAATTGTTATTTTACCGTCGCACTATTTCTTCTATTTCCAGCAATAAATATGTGTTCAAAAAAAATATGTGACGATTTTTGTTGTATACCCTTTTTTTATTCGACTTATTTAATAGCAAAATTAGTTTTAATGATAATAATGCTAACCAATGTTCAAAATGATTATTATAGAGACTGGGAGGATAATATATGTGAGGGATTAGAAAATTGGACTCTTGCTTGGTTAGTAGTAAATTATATTATGCTTGGATGTACATTTCTTTATTCTTTATTCTTCATTGGGGTAGCGTTCTGTGATTGCGATTATGATTTTGATGAATATATGCTGGATTATTAAAGCTTTTTAAATAAAATATATTTTTATCAATAATCGATAATTAATAATTATGATAATT
>JAEEGK010012188.1_pt1 | contig 19580 bp, 17 predicted proteins | sample 8958771 | NCBI WGS metagenome assembly JAEEGK01 (sample SAMN16246547, study PRJNA631951) | gut metagenome | biome: gut microbiome; feature: rumen; material: SC-attached | host: Bos | place: Iran: Karaj | collected 2018-10
CCGTCTATGGCGTGCAGGGCAAGGAGCGGCAGATAGCCCAGCAGCAGAACGACCTGTTGAGGCAGCGTCTTTGGGCCATCGCCATCGTGCTGGCGCTCGTCGTGAGTTTCTTCTTTATGTATGATGTCTATCGGCGTCGGGCCAGGAAGCGTCTGGCTGCCGAACAAGCCGCGAGGGAGCGTATCGAGAGTGAACTGCGCATCGCCCGAAATATACAGATGTCGATGGTACCGGGCTATTTCCCTGACCGTGAGGGCCTCGACCTCTATGCGGAGATGAGTCCTGCCAAGGAGGTGGGAGGCGACCTGTACGGATATGTGATGGCGGGCGATCAGCTTTACTTCTGCGTGGGCGATGTCTCGGGCAAGGGTGTCCCTGCCTCATTGTTTATGGCGCAGGCAGCCCGGCTCTTCCATACGCTGGCGAAAGAGGGGATGACACCTACGGAGATAGCCTTCCGTATGAACAATGAACTGGTAGAGAATAACGACAGCAATATGTTCGTCACTATGTTCATCGGACTGGCCGACCTCTGCTCAGGGCAGCTGAGCTACTGTAATTGCGGACATAATCAGCCCGTCGTTGACGGTGAGTTCCTTGAGATGGAGTTCGCCAATATGCCGCTTGGCCTTTGGGAGGACTTCAACTTCCAGGGCGAGACCGTCGAAGATATCCGGGGTCGTCAGTTGCTGGTGTATACCGACGGCCTGAATGAGGCAGAGAATCCCGCTCGTGAACGGCTTGGCGACGATGAGGTGTTGCAACTGATGAAGCATAAGGCATCGCTCTCTTCCCGTCAGGTTGTGGATATGCTGAACGAGGCCGTCGAGAAGTTCCGCGACGGGGCAGAACCCAGTGACGACCTCACACTGATGTGCCTGCGGGTGGATGCTGTAACAAATCCTGAGTGATATGAGAAAGAGTTTGATTGGTTTGTGTCTGTTGTGCCTGTGCGTCGGAGTAAGGGCGCAAGAGTTGCAGAAGCAGGGCAGGGGCGTGGATGACCTTGTGCCTGAGGGTTGGGTGCATACGGAGGCGACGGGCGACCTGAACAAGGACGGCATCGCGGATCTCGTGGTGGTGGCGACGCCTGACTTCAAGGAGAATACGAAGACGCGCGATGACGGGTTCGTGTATAACTTCAACCAGCCGCTGCTGGCCGTGTATTTCGGTACGGCGGGGGGCAAGATGCAGTTGTGGCGACAGTACGATCAGGTGATTCCCGCCAGGCCGGATGAGTATGTGAGTATCGACACGAACCTGACGATCACGGAGAAGGGTGTGCTGAGGATCTCGCTGGAGACGTTCGCCAGTATGGGCGGCTGGGGCACGGAGCACAGCAATTTCTCTTATCGCTATCAGGACGGGGACTTCTACTTGATAGGAAAGGAGAACCAGAGTATGTCACGGAACACGGGGGAGATGGAGACCACGAGCGAGAATTACCTGACGTGGCGGCGACAGGTTGTGAAGGAGAATGTGTTTGAGGACAGCAATGTGCCCAAGACGGAGAAATGGACTAAACTCCCCAGGAAATCCTTGGAGAAACTTGGCAAACCCTTACAATAAGCCACAATAGTTTTTTGTCACACGGAAATTTACGGAAATCACAGAAATGTCGACCAAGGTCGACGGCATGCGCAAAGAATATTTTTGTCTCGCAGCGCTCGGCTTTGCCGCTTGCTACCAAAGGGACGCAAGAAATAAAGGAAATGAAGGAAATATACTGCCACAAAAAGGAGCGACGTCTGTCGCTCCTAATTTCCGTGATTTCTGTGAATTTCCGTGTGACTTAAAAGAATTAGTAGGTCATTTTGGGTTCGAGCTCCTTGGCCTGGTCGATCATCTTCTGAACCTCAGAGACGGCGGGCACACGGCCGCAGATGTGGAACTCGGCGTTGACTTCCTCCAGCTTCGGCTGCAGGTTCTCAGCCACACGGTGACGGAACTCCTTGACGGTGTCGACGCCAGCCTTCTCCAACAGCTCGGAGAACTGAGGGCCTACGCCGTTGATGCGGAAGAGGTCGGCGTGGTTGGTCCAGCGCAGGATGAGTTTCTCGCTGATGCCCGTGGCCTCGGCCAGTTCCTGACGGCCCTTGGGGGCTGCACACTTCTCGAGCAGTTCGCTCACCTTGTTGATACCTGCGGCGGTCAGCTTCTCGGCATATACGTCGCCTACTCCCTCAATGTCAATAATCTTGTAATCCATAAATTTAAGTTTTTTGAGTTAATGAGTTTATAAGTTTGTAAGTTTATTAGGCAAAGTTATTAAAAAATTGGAACACAGAGATACAGAGTCACAAAGTTTTTTGATTTTTTAATAATAATCTCGGTGTCTTTGTGTCTCTGTGTTCGAAAAAAGTTGTATTTTTGCATCCATTATGATGATAGTCTTATATATAATAATAGGTGTGGCAGTCGGGGCGGTGGCGCTCTATCTGCTGATGGACCGCAAGATGGACACGCTCCGCATCGAGGGCGGCAAGAAGGATATCGAACTCTCGATGAAGGGTGAACAGCTGGCTGAGGCAACGAGCCGGGTGAGGCATCTGGAGACGGAGAACAAGGACCTGCACGCTAAGGCAGAGACGCAGACGAGGGAACTGGAACTGATGCGCCAGCACCTGGAGCATATCCGCGACGAGAAGCAGGAGGAACAGCAGAAGCGCGACGCTCAGTTTATGACGATGGCACAGGAGGTGCTGGAGCGCAGTGCGTCGAAGTTGAAGGAGTCGAACACGGAGACGATGACGGGCATCACCCAGCCGTTGAAAGAGGCCATCACGAATATGCAGAAGGCCATCAGCGAGACGCAGAAAGAGAGTGCGGCACACTCGGCCTCGTTCCGCGAACAGATCCGCCTGATGATGGAACAGACACAGCAGCTGGGCGAGAAGGCCGAGGGGCTGACGAACGTGCTGAGGCGTGACAATAAGGTATCGGGCAATATGGGCGAGATCATCCTCGGCGACCTGCTGGCGTCGCAGGGACTGACGGAGGGCATCCACTATGAGGTGCAGGCAAGGCTGAGAGACGAGATGGGGCGCCCGCTGAAGAACGACGAGACGGGCAAGGAGATGCAGCCCGACGTGATTCTGCATTATCCACAGGGACAGGATGCCATCGTCGATTCGAAGGTGTCGCTCGTGGCGTATGAGAAGTACGTGAATGCGGAGTCGGCGGAGGATAAGGAGCGCTATCTGCAGGAGCATATCAAGAGTGTGCGTCAGCACGTGAACGAGCTGGCCAGGAAGGATTATTCGAAGTATATCAAGAACGGGCGTGAGACGGTCGATTTTGTCATTATGTTCGTGCCCTTCGAGTCGTCGTTGCAGCTGGCGCTGGCGAACGATCCCACGTTGTGGCGCGAGGCGTTTGAGAAGAAGGTGTTCGTGACGGGTGAGCAGAACCTGCTTGGCATCCTCCACATGATACATATCGCCTGGGTGCAGAACCAGCAGGCGGAGAACCAGCAGAAGGTGTTCGGCCTGGCTGAGCAGTTGCTCGACCGTCTGGGGGACTTCGTGCAGCGGTATAACGACCTCGGCGAGAAGATCCATAAGGTGCAGGAGGCCTACGAGAATACGAATAACAAGCTGATCACCGGTCGTCAGAGCGTCGTGCAGAAGGGGCGTGAGCTCGTCGACCTCGGTGCGAAGGAGAATGCCAACCGTAAGATTCCTATGCCGGAGGTCGGAATAGAATGAAGATATTGATCAGTGAAGATATTTGGGATTTTGACCTGGAGGCGGCGATGGGGGAGATATCGGCGCAGCGGAGGGAGCAGGCACTGAAGTTCAAGTTTGAACAGGGGCAGCGGCTGTGCGTGCTGGCGTATCAGTTGCTGAAGCAGGGGCTGCGAGAAGAATATGGCATCACGGAGAATCCCGTCTTTGAGTATAATGAACATGACAAGCCTTCGATCGTTGGACATCCGGAGATCCACTTCAACCTGAGCCACTGCAAGGAGGCGGCGGCCTGCGTCGTCAGCGACCAGCCCGTGGGCATCGACGTGGAGAGTATCCGTGAGTATAAGGAGCCGCTGGCCCACTATGCGATGAACGACGAGGAGGTGCGACAGATAGAGGCGTCGGACAATCCTGCAGCTGCCTTCATCCGCCTCTGGACGATGAAGGAGGCCACGCTGAAACTCATAGGCACCGGCATCAGCGACGACCTGAAAACGGCCATCGATCATGAGCGATTTCAGTATACGACCATCGAGTGCGCAACATATATATATACTGTTTGCGTGAAAAAAACTCCATAAAGTTTTGCCGTTTCATATTTTTGCCGTAATTTTGCACCCGATTTAGATCAATAGGAACTTAGCCATTAAAATTATAGGGTCGTGAAGAAAGTATTGTTTTTAGGATTTGCACTTGTATTGTGTTTATTGTCGACAAGTTGTACGGGCTCTGGTAAAGGGGCTCCCGAGAACGGTAATGGCGCTGAGAAAGTGCTGAAGGATACCGTTATGTCTGATTCTGTCCTGTCGGAAATGGCATTGGCCATCGAGCGTCAGGTGGTGCTTGAGCGTGTGAAATGTATTTATGGCCTGATTAAGGAGGAGACGACCTATCTGGGCGGCAATGTCGATAATGACTGGCTGGACAAGGCTTTCTGCACCAAGGCTTGGAATAAGCTTCTGATGGCTGTACGCAGGAAGGAATTCCAGACCAATTCGCTCTTCTTCGAGGTAAACCGCTGGACGATGGCCTACGACACAAACCTGGTCCGTTTCGACGAGTTTGAGGTGGCTGACTGTTATATCGGTCCCAACAATGAGAAGACGGCTGCTGTGAACTTCACGGTCTATGATCCCGATTCGTACACACCGGTCCGTGTGGAACTGGTGTATGAAGACGGCCAGTGGAAGATTGATAACTTCCTGCACTTGAAGTATATGCTCAATCTGCGTGAGAGCATGTACCAGTATCTGGATCATGATTTGGCATACCTGATTTAGTCAGATGGGCTAAGAATCGCGTGACGGTTCTTAGAAACTCAGTTTTGTTGTAAACTCAAAGGTGAAAGGCCGGATAAACGTACCCGACATGACGTAGTCGTTGTAGAGTGACGGGTCGGTTAGCAGGTCGGCGGCTGGTATAGAACCGCTGGCACCTTTCTGATTCAGGATGTTCACCACATTGGCCGAAAAGCTCAGATAGCGGTTTAGACGAAAATCCACGCCCCCAAAGGTTTCCCAGCGTCCGTTGAAATATAAGGAGTTGGTCTTGTTGATGTATTGCTTGCTGAAATAGCGGGCACTCAGCCACACGCGCCAGTCGCCAAACTTGTAGGATGGCTCAATCTCCAGTTCCGTCTTCGAGAGGGCGGTGATGGTCTTGTCTGTGAAGTCGTATTCCTCCGTCACGCCGTCGCTGAAGGTGGGAGTAATCTTGAAATTCTTATACCTTGGGTCTCGGATGGTGAACATCACGTGGATGTTCAGACCGTTGATGGGAGTGATCATGGCATCGGTGAGCCATCCGAGCGTTGCCATATCGTAGAAGAACGATTTGCTGAACGATTCGCTCATGCCGGCCTTCATGTCTCCCACGTCTTTCGTCAGCACATGACTCAGGTTGGGACGCTCTTGTGAGTTCTTCATGCTGATGTAGGTAATTTGCGAGGTGAGGTCTATCCATTTGTTCTTCCAGTAGATGCCGCCTCGGATATAGTGGGTGGGCATGCTCTCTTGCGTAGGGTAGTTGTAGGTGCCATAGTGGAACAGCTGCGAGTGGATGGTGGCGGTGGAGTATTCCGCCTGCAGACCGAATCCCCGTACCAAGGCATAGCGCGCACTACCGATGAAGACGTGGTTGAAGTGGCTGTTGCTGAAATGGTTCCTCACGACGCCCTCGTCAGCAAGGCTGAAGCCGACATGACGGGCATTACCTTCGTACATGTCGTTGGCAGCGTAGCCACGTACGTTCAGATATTCCAGTCTGGCACCGGCATAGAGCCAAAGACGCTCGTTGACGTTCCACTCATCGGAGGCCAGAGCGAAGAGCTTGTGTTCATGACCATCGTAGTATTCGGCGTAAGAGTTGTAGGAATAGCTGGCACTGCCGTTGAGCAACAACTGCTTCGGGTCTTTCTTTACTTCGTGGCCAAGGAGATACATCGAGGTGTAGGTGCCTGCGGCATTGAGCCAGTAGTCCACCTCTGCGCGCCAGCTGTGGCGACGGTTCTTTGACTTTCCCGTCAGTTCTGCGTTGGTCATCCAGGAATGTTCGAAGCCGTCGAAATGCAGCATGCGTCGCGTCTGTACCTTGCCAGTATAGACCGTGCCGTCTTCGTAAGTATATCCGCTTTCGGCCGTAACGTCGCTTACACCCATGACGGTGGGAATGGAACGGAACGAGTGACCATGTTTGAACTTGCTGTGGACGGACAGTTTGAGGCCACTGTCCCATCGGTAGTCAAGTAGGAAGTTCACGTTGTGTATCTTGTTGATGTTCGCATCGTCGATATCCTGTTCCTCCATCAGGCCAGTCGCCACATCCAGGTATTTCACCTTGTCGTAGGCAGGACGGTATTGGTCGATGCCCAGCCTGAAGCCGTCATACGGCTCCACGCTACCGTCGCCCACGAAAACAAAGGGACCGTAAATCTCGTTGATCTCCTTGAACTGCGAATACTGGTAGATGAGGCCAGCCTTGCCACGGCCTTCGTTCCAGGTCTTCGAGAGTGCCACCTTATAGAAGTGGACGCTCTCCTGCAGGGCGGTCATGTCGAGGTGGTTGCTCCCGGGATCCATATTATGATAGGTGCCGATGCTTAGGCCCCAGCCTTTTCCGACGGGCGTGGAGACATTGGCATCTATCGCATGACGGCCAAAGTGATTAAACGTGTAGTTGATCTTGCCTTCTAAGGAGTCGCCGGCGAGTTTCGAATAGCTGTCGACACTATAAGTGATGACACCGTATTTCAGCGCCATGTCTTGTGGCCCCGTGGTCCGCACAGACTCATGGCTGACGCCGCTGTGCCACGATTTGTAGGGATAGACCTGGTAATTATAATAGGACACGGGAAGACCGTCCTCATAGAGATAGGCGTGACCGGAGATGGGCAGGCCTAAGGATATCTGGCGTGGCTGTGAGACGGAGGCTGCATTCATCAGCACATTCCGGTTGTTATCACCGGAAGTGCTGACAACACTGTCGGCTACAACATCCTGAGCCGTTGCGCAGATGAACGTCGTGATACCAAGAATGGCCGTAGTTACCGTTCTTACGAGCCTCATAGACTGGCCTTTATTTAGTCGTTGAAGATATTAATCAATCAGAATTGGAAATATATGAACTGACTATTTTCAAAAGTTCCGAACCAGATAATAGCTGCAATTATCAGATAGTCTATGGCCAACATCATCCACGTGCGTTTACCTGTGAATTTCGTGTGAATCTGTAGCGCATATTCTTTCTTACGTGTTGTCCACTCAAGCACGAACAAGAGAAGTATAAAAGCAATAGTTGAGAAACCTATTGGGCACGTAAAATCCCAAGGCCCAGTAAAAAGATGGTGCATGTAGTCATAAGCAGAATATAAATCCTTAGCAAAGAAAATAATCTGTCCTATGCCGATAATGGTATATGTGAGTACCATTCTGAAGAAGTCCTTGAGCAATGGTAAACCCAATTTGCCTTCCTTTATTTTACTATTCTTTCCAAGTTCTCCCGAATAAATAATGGGAATAAAAAGAATTCCATGGAAGATGCCAAAAACAGCATAAGTCCAGTTTGCACCATGCCATAAGCCTATTAACACGAGATTTGCCGTGATTGCAACCAAAAGACCTAGATTTGCATAGTCTCTTAACTTCAGACACAATGGTGTGAAGACATAGTCTGTTATCCACGTAGTAAGTGACATATGCCATCGATTCCAATATTCCGACACATTTCTCGCCAGAAGGGGATGGTTGAAGTTCTTTGTAATATTGAATCCAAGAATCTTGCTGACACCTATAGCCATATTTGTATAGCCTTCGAAATCTGCATATACTTGTGTAGGGGACAGCAAGACGGCTAAAATGAGAAAAGAGGATGATTGCTCTTGATAGTCATGCCATGCGATATTGGTGACAGTGGCCAAATTGTCGGCAATAACAACTTTTGTGAATATTCCCCATAATATTTGTTGACAACCATCGATGGCCTTGCTATAATCAAAAAGATGAGCTTTCCTGAGTTGAACTAAGAAAGTATTGGGGCGATCAATAGGACCAGATGATATAGTTGGGAAGAATGATATGTAGGTTGCAAACTCCAGAAAGCTTTCAGCTGGGGCAGACTTCTTTCGCTTGATTTCTATCACGTAGCTTATTAACTTGAAAGTAAAGAAACTCAATCCTACAGGCAAGATAATGTTCAGTGTAGACCATGACACGCTAAGTCCTATCTGTTGCAATAAAGAGGCCACGGACTCTGCGAAGAAATTAAGATATTTGAAATATAGGAGTAGACCAATGCCGATGACTACTCCTGTTTTCATATATCGAGAAGCCTTCTTCCTGTTGTTGGCGTCCATTTCCTTCTTTATCCGTGCTCCCAGCCAATAGAATACTGCTGTGATTCCGAATAGAATGGGCAACATCTTCCAGTCGACAAAGCCATAAAAGAAATAACTGGTCAGCAAGAGCCAGACATTTTGTCTGGCTGCATGCTGCCTTATTCCTGGCATGTAATACACCGTAAAGACTACAATGAAAAACAGCAGGAAGCTTAATGAATTGACAACCATGGTATCTGCTTATCTTGCAAGAATTGAATCAACCATTTCACCAACATTGTTCCACTCAAGAATCTCTTCTGAGGTGAACCTAAGATTAAATGCCTTCTCGATTTCCACAATTAACTGAATGTGAGTCAGAGATGTCCACTCCTCAATATCGTTGGCTGTGGTCTCATCCTGCAACTCAATCTCATCATTGTCGAGGATGTCTCTGAAAATCTCGTTTAACTTGTCATAAATTTCACTTCTTTCCATAATTCTACATAGTTTAAATAATTATATAATAGTTGCTTTACTAAATAATCGCTCCTCCTTCTACGTTAAAGATAGATCCTGTGACAAAAGAAGCATTGTCTGATGCAAGGAAAAGTACCGCATTGGCTATCTCGTCGGTTTCTGCAGGCCTTTTCAGAGCAGTTGATTTCAGCATGTTTTTACGCGCCTTTTCATTGAGGTTTGCAAACATTTCTGTATTAATAACTCCTCCCGCGACAGAATTGACTCTGATGTTAAAAGGTGCGAGTTCCTGAGCTATTGACCTAGTGAACTGGTTTACAGCAGCCTTACTCGCATCGTAACAGGTACCTCCTGGTTGATGACCTCCAGCCATGCAGGAGCTGATATTGATAATGTTTCCAAATGACTGACGTATCATTAGTGATGCAATGCCACGAGTAATCATAACTAATGAGAAATAGTTAATCATAAATGATTTTTCCAAATCCTCAAACGTTACAAATAGTAATGGCTTATTAACTAATATACCAGCATTGTTAACTAGGACGTCAATTGGAATATTTAAATCGGCAATGGCCTGTATTCCTTTTTTTATTTCTTCTTTTTCCTCAAGGTCAAAATACACATTATATATAGTAACATTGTTTTTTTTCTCAAAATCTCTGCATTGGTCATGCCATTCATCCGAATATCTTCTGGCATGGGCTATAACATTGTAGCCCTCGCCTGTAAAACGTCTTAGCAAGGTTAGACCTACTCCGCGGTTGCATCCAGTGATAACTGCTGTTTTCATAATGTCTTAATTCTTTTGTAAATTTCTTCTGCAATCAATTCTGGTGTCAGCCGATGCTGTTTCATTAAATAATTATAGTCACCAGGTTTGGAGAAAATATCATTTATTCCAAGTCTTATGATTGGTGGGAAGCCTCCTTTTGATGCAGTGTAATCGGATAGAGTACTGCCAAGTCCCCCAATGATACTGTGTTCTTCTGCAGTCACGATAAGGGGGTGTTCCTTAGCATGATCCACAGTCTCTGTATCGAATGGTTTGAGTGTGTGTACATCCACCACTCTTGCTTCGATGCCATACTTTACTGAAAGAATATTTGCTGCTTCAATGGAATTACCGACACAAGCACCTGTTGCGAAGATGCAAATATCGCTACCTTCACGCACGACAATGTCTTTCCCGATGACGAAATCGCAATTCTCATTGTAAACTGTGCGCAACTGTGAGCCTCCTGTCAGGCGTATGTATGATGGCCCATCATAGCGCAAAGCTGCATCTAACGCCATAACTGCCTCACCTGCATCAGCAGGGGAGAGAATGGTCATATCAGGAATACTTCTAAGTATGGAAATATCTTCTACGCAGTAGTGGGTGTTGCCGAAATACTGGAGATATAGACCAGAGTTCAGGCCAACCAGAATAACTTTATTCTTCATATAGCCCAGATATTGCCTATTCATCTCAAACGCCCTCATAGTGATAAAAGCTGCCTGAGCAATAGCTATAGGAGTGAATCCTTCTGATGCCATACCTGCAGATATTCCAACCAAATTCTGCTCAGCTATACCTATCTCCGTATACTTATCAGGGTTTTGATATATGTATCTACTTAAGCTGGCTGCAGCCGACATATCTGCCGAAAGAACATGCACGTTTGGATAATTTCCAATATTGTCTGGCAAGAAAGTACCAAAGAGAGCTATAGCTTGTCCTTGACCTGCATATTTCTTTAAATTGATATCAGCCATTGCCCTTACCCTCCAATTCCATTAATGCCTTGTTATAACGCAATTCGTTCAGATCGCCGTGATGCCACTTGGCCTTGTTCTCCATAAATGATACGCCCTTTCCTTTGATGGTTTCAGCTATGATAGCTGATGGCAGAGTGGCTGAAGGATTGCTTAATGCCAGATGTAGCTCTTCGACAGAATGACCATCAACCTCTTGCGTATCAAAACCAAACGAAGTAAATTTGTCATTAAGAGGAGCTGTATCCATAACCTCTTCGATTGTACCATCTGCCTGCATGTGGTTATGGTCGATGATGACTGTAAGGTTGTTCAGCTTATTATGACTTGCAAACATCAGAGATTCCCATGTTAAACCTTCATTCAGTTCACCATCACCAACAATAACATATATCCTATTCGTCAGACCTTTCAGTTTACAAGCATAAGCCACACCAACCGCATGAGATAATCCAAGGCTGAGGCTTCCGCCAGAGAATTCCTGGCCTTTAACTAAGTCCCTTTTCGAATGGGCAATCAAATCACTACCATCCTGTTCAAAAGTATCGAGTTCTTCTTTCGTCAAAATACCCTTTTCGTATAATACACAATAGAGTGCTAATGCAGCATGACCTTTACTAAGTATGACACGGTCTCTGTGTTCTAGGTCATTGAGATTATAATTGACGAACTCACAATAGAGAGTGGCCAATATTTCAGCTAAAGAGAGACAACCACCAAAGTGAGCCCCTTTAATGCCAGAAAGATATCCAGTCTTGATAATATCAAGCCTAATGTCCTTGGATAGTTTCTCAAGTTCTGCTTTCTTTTCAGTTGTCATCATCCTAACAATTTAATTTGGATATGGCCGTTGGCAATTAAAATACTCTTGCCATCTCCAACATTCTTCTTGAACTTATATTTATAGTCAATGAAGTTTACTGTTGGAGAGAACTTGTCTATGGATGTTTCCAGCATAATTTCGTCATTCAGGAAAATTGGGTTCTGAAAGAGAATTGTTTGTGATAGAATCATCACTTCCCGTGTTGGGAGTAACATACCCACGAAATGAGAAAGAAATGCATTGAGTATGTTCCCATACATCACAGGGGAATCAAAGCCTTTTCTTTTTGCATATGCTGTATCCGTATGGAGCGGATTATAGTCATTACTACACCGCTGGAAACTGTAATACACATCAGGTGTGACCTGATAGGAATGGGCGATATGAGCAGTTTGCTCGGCAAGCTCCGTAATTGTCATAGGGCTAAATATTTTGAGTTTCAATATAGCATTCACGTGGCTGATAGCTTTCCACATCAAGCTCATAAAGGTTGGTCTCTGCACCTTCAATCTTTTTAAATCCAAGATTTGGGAAGTGTTGCTCTACCATTTTATTCATGGCCGTTGGCAGGTATTCACCAACAATTCGCTTGTATCCTCCATTCTTTGCTCTTTCAACGATTGTATTGAGTGTAAAGTTCTCCATGCCGCGCTTCAGCACACGGCAACTCATAAACCATGTGTCCACGAACAAAGTTTCCTTGTCTTGTGGTTTGAGAATGACAACAGCAATCAAACCGTTATCGCCAAACTTATCCTCCAATGTAAAACTCAAGTCAATTATTTGTGGGTCATTGGCGTATGCCTTCACATCTGCCTCAGTATATCGGATTGTACGTAGATTAAACTGGTTGCTACGTTGAGAGAGTTGAGCCACACGAGGGGTGTTGAACTTGGTGAAACCACTGACAGTTGAAACCATGTTTAAGGATTTTAGATAATCTGCCTCATTGGTGAATGTCTTGCTAAGAGACACTCGCTTTGCTTCTACTTGATACTGCTTTGTACGGTCTTTGTCGGCATTGCTATAGCTGGCAGTCTCAAAGAGATTGAGTGAATACAGGTATTCCAGATAGTCACCGGGGTCTTTAGGCAGTTCTGGTACTGTTATTCCAGGAATGTTCTCGCGAACCATGTTCCGCTCAAAAGGATTGTCATCAAGGAAGACCATCGAACTGAAGCTGATGTTCAGAATCTTTTGGATGGTACGAATGTTGTCAACCTTCGTTTCCCAATTGGCTTGGAAAACAGCAATATCATCCAACTTCAGAACCATATCTGGATGCTTCTCAAAAGGCTCTTTGGCTGTATCCTCATTATTTTTGGATACCACGCAGATAATAATACCACGCTGCTTGAGCTTCTTCACCCACATTTGGAACTCCGTAAAAGCTTTTCCAATGCCTAATCCATGTCCAAGGCGAATGCCTTCTAATCCATCATCGCCAATGATGCCACCCCAAACGGTATTGTCGAGATCTAGAATCAGACATTTCTTGAACTGGCCCTTAATTGCACAGACAATATCCATGACTCTTGATGCCACATAAGGCAGCGAGTCTATGCTAAGTACCATCTCTGTACTCACATAGATATTTGTATCGAACATATATTTGCGACCATAGATGTTCTGCAATTCGGCGATGTCACAGATAAACAGGTTTGGATACTCTTGTGACATTTTCATCAACTCAAAGTTGAGCTTGCGTAGCTGAAATGTAAGGGAGGATTCAACTTTATTACCATAGCTTCCAAAAACTGTATCGCCTATCTCAGGGTAATTGAAATAAATAATCTTTTTACCCTCTAAAGCAGGATTCTCACAGATGGAAGTCAAAAAGGCGATCCTGTCATCAGCAAGCTTCTCTTGCTGTGCAGAAGACAACTGACTATGATATTCGCCCAGTTTATGAGTACTTTGGAAAATCACTATCATTTCTGGTGCGAATTCAAAAAGATCACTGGTCGGGTCCATAAACTGACGCTCGACCTGATTATATTCTGCCTCGAAAATATTGATGCTATAACCACGCTCTACACCTATACCTTTGATGGCAGTAGCTAAGAATTGTGTAGCGGTATCGCCAACAAGGGCCAATTTAAACGATGGTAACTCTGATAGATCGCCCTTTAACAGCCTCTTTAGTTCCTTAAATTGAAGCATTCTTCATTTGAACAATTTGTGCCTCGCAGATCCCGAACAAGACTTTGTCTCACTTGTGCCATTATATACATATAATCAAAAAGTGTGGGAGCTGTACTGGCTGCTCGTCCTAAATTCTGGCCTCTCGGATTGCTTACCAGTCAAGGAAGAACCTTAGTAGACACTTTTTCATATATGTATCCTCACCCCTCTGCTTCTGCTTTCGCTTGACTATCGAGTAAAGACGGTGCAAAGATAATCATTTTTGGCCAATCTACCTTCGAATTTGTGTTTTTTTTATGTTTTCACCTAATTAAACAATATAGATTAGAAAGTTTCAGGGTTAATATGACCAGTATTAACAAAATGAACATACTTTAAAACAATTCTCTCTCAACAATTCTGTCCAGAACTTCTTTTCTGACATGAGGACCGTCATAGAAATCAGATCCGCAGAGACCTTCTTTTCCTGGATTATAATTTCCAATGAGCGGAATATTGTTTTTCCTGGCATATTTATCTATAAAGTCAAAAGCTTCTAAAACTCCTTTTAACTTTATTAATTCCTTGTAATAAATAGGATGAAAAGGGCTACGGACGAGGTACACATTTACGCCATCGGCCTTTATGTCTTCCAGAAGTTTTGTAAATAAGGCAATACGATCCTCTGAAATATCATAAAAATCTTTGAATGTGTGAAAATGCATAGTACGTGCTTTGCCGTCAATAATAGATTGGGGGGCCTCGCGGATGGATCTGCTCCAGCAAAATGATCCATCTGTTCGAAAGGTCTCCCCTTCATTATTGATGGCAGTCTTAACATATTTCAAATTGTTGTTATCGGTCATACATGAATGAAGAGCAGTCTTAAAATAGGATACGGAGAAAAGATTCCACAAAATATCCCAGTCAATTCTTTGTCCTGTTACATCTTTTCCCATGTACTCGTTAACATAATCTCCTAAACACTTCCATCTGTCATCGATATAATGGCCGTTGAAAACATATGGGTCTGCGGAAATCAGCAAATTGGAATAGTGTATGTTGAAATCCTTACAAATTTGATAAAAAGCGATGAGCTCCTCAATTTGGCAACTTGACACACTGAGATTCAGGAAGGAAGAACCGTGTAGGATGTCTTTGGAAACGGTCATGATACGACTTGAACCTAAAGCGAGATAGTCGAAACTTTCTCCTTTATGCAATTCGGCAAACTGAAGTTTATAAGTTCGCTCGTCGATATCTGTTATTCCTTCAACATTGTATCCTTCTCTTATTCCTTCAATGACCTTGTCAATGTACTTTTGGGATTGATATATATGTCCGGGATCAAGTGTGTAGTTGACAAGTGCAATCCCACCAAAAATTGGAACAAAGACGGTCACAATATAGAAAATAAAGTATTTCATACTGTTTTAAAATGAAAGAATAACACATCTATATCTTCAAGGTTGTCGCAAAACACGTGAATTAATCACTTAATTAAGTTGCCAAGGATGTCGCGCGTTAGTTCCTTGGTGATGGAACGGGTGGCGGCACTGGTGGCATTCTTCACCACACGGCCTGTGGCAGAAGTCTTCGACTTCGTCTTCTTGCCCGTCACCTTGTCGCTGATATAGGTGCCGAGAATGGTGGCCAGTGTGCCAGTGACGGCAGTGATGATGGCTTTCCACACCTTGCTCATCATACCTGGCTTCTGCTTGCCCTTGGCCTTCTCCTCTTCCTTGGCGGCAGTCTCTTCCTCCTGAGCCTTCATCTGCTCTTCGGCCTCGGCCATAATGATCTCGAAAGCACTCTCACGGTCGATAGGCGTGTCGTACTTGCCGGCGATGCGGCTCTGCTTGATGATGTCGAGTCGCTGGCCTTCAGTGATGGCGCCGATCTGGCTGAGCGGGAACAGGATCTTAGCCCGTTCGACGATGCCAGGAGCACCCTTTGCGTCGAGGAAGGATACGAGGGCCTCGCCGGTCTCGAGGTTCATGATGGCCTCGTCGGTCTTGAACTCTGGGTTGGCCCGGAAGGTGTCGGCAGCGGTCTTTACGGCCTTCTGGTCCTTCGGAGTGTAGGCTCTTAAAGCGTGCTGTACACGGTTGCCCAACTGGCCGAGGATGTTCTCAGGGATGTCTGTCGGACTCTGGGTGATGAAGTAGATACCTACACCCTTTGAACGGATGAGGCGGATGACCTGCTCAATCTTGTCGAGCAGTGCCTTCGAGGTATCGGTGAAGAGCATATGGGCCTCATCGAAGAAGAACACGAGTTTAGGCAATTCCATATCGCCCACCTCGGGGAGGGTGGAGTAGAGCTCGGAGAGGAGCCACAGCAGATAGGTGGAGTAGAGCTTGGGCTGCATCATCAGTTTGTCGGCAGCCAGCACACTCATCACACCCTTGCCGCCCTCGGTCTGGATGAGGTCGTAGATGTCAAATGAGGGCTCGCCGAAAAACTTGTCGGCTCCCTGTGTCTCCAACTGGAGCAGGGCGCGCTGGATGGCGCCGATGGTCTGGGCAGAGATGTTGCCGTATTTCGTGGTGTACTGCTTGGCGTGCTTCGACACCCAGTCGAGCATGGCCTGCAGATCCTTCAGGTCGAGCAACAAGAGACCACGGTCGTCAGCGATACGGAAGACGATATTGAGCACACCGTCCTGTGTCTCGTTCAACTGGAGCAGTCGTGAGAGCAGCATCGGGCCCATCTGGGAGATGGTGGCGCGCATAGGGTGTCCCTGTTCGCCGAAGACGTCGTAGAACCTGACGGGACAGGGCTGGAACTCGGGGTTCTCAATGCCGAACTCGGGCAGGCGCTTCTCGATGAAACCACTCATCTTACCTGTCTGCGAGATGCCGCTGAGGTCGCCTTTCATATCGGCCATAAAGCAGGGCACGCCTGCCTGGCAGAACGTCTCGGCCATCACCTGCAGCGTGACGGTCTTTCCTGTACCCGTGGCACCGGCAATGAGTCCATGACGGTTGGCCATCTTACCTGTAATGCTGAGCGCACCGTTGGCGCAATGGGCGATATACAGCCCTCTCTCTTTGTCTAACATAATTATAATCTTTAAGTTGTTTTGTTCGTTGATTGGTTTATACGTCGCGATTGAAAAGCAGGCGATATTCGACGGGTGTCATACCGACCACCTCCTGGATGCGACGCTGGAGGGTTCGGATGTTCTTCAGGCCGCTCTCCTCGGCAACGGCGGCAATGCTGTATTGGGGTTTGTCGCGAAGCAAACGCATCGCCAATAGTGTGCGCAGGTTGTCGAGATAGGCGTCTGGCGAACTGTAGATACTGCTGCGACGGAACAGGCGGACGAGACGTTCGTGGCTGACACCAAGGAGCTTGGCGAGGGCCTTTGAGTCGAAGTCGGGCTGTACCAGGGCATTCTCCTGTTCAACACGGATTTCGAGGAGGGCCATCAGCTGGCCGTCGTCCTGCAGGTCGGCATTGCGCTGACGCTCGATGTTCTTTGACAAGATCTCACGGGCCACCTCCGCACGGCGGCGCAGTTCCACGTCTTCCTCCAACCGCTGGGAGAGGTCGAGGTTACGTTCTACGAGACGGATCATCTCGTTCTTCAGTTGGTCTACCTCGTGGCGCAAAGCCTCATTCTCGGCTTGCATCTGTTTAATCTCTTTCTCAGTCATAAGCAAAAAGGCTTCCGCTGTGGGAAGCCTTTGAAAGTTATTAGGATTAGTTGTATTTCAGTATCTGTCCCGGCATCAGGCGGATGGACTTGCCTATGCGGTTTAGCTTGCATAGCGAGTCGACGGTGGTGTGACACTTGCGGGCGATGCTCTGCAGGGTCTCGCCCTTCTTCACCTTGTGGAAATGAACCTCGGAAGTGAATGATGCCGAAGGTGCTGCAACTGCCATCTCGACGTCTTCCTCGTCCTCATCGGTGTCGAAGCGTCCGACGTTGGTATTGCCACTGACCCCACGCAGACGTGTGGCCTGGGCTGACTCACGGGCGTAATGACTGCGACGATAGGTGTAGAAGTCACCCGTGACATCCTGATTACGGAAGTCGAACATCAGTGCCGGGTTGAGAGCCACGCCACAGATGCGGGTCTCGAAGTGCAAATGGCTACCAGTGCTACGGCCGGTATTTCCACCCAGACCGATAGGATCGCCTGCTCTTACTTCGTCATTCTCCTTCACGAGCCAGGCTGACATATGACCGTAGTAGGTCTCCAGTCCGTTGTAGTGGCGGATAACCACATACTTACCGTAGCCACGGGGCTCATATTTCACGATACGCACCTTGCCACTGAAAGCAGCACGGATGGTGTCGCCCACATAGACCTTGATGTCGAGGCCCTTATGCTGGCGTCCCCAGCGGGCACCGAAGTTGGAGGTGACAACACGGCTAGGTGTCGGCATACAGAAACCACGGAGGTCGATGACGGCCTCGTCGGGAAGGGCAGAGCCATTATAATGGGTCAGTTCGTTGTCCCATTCCTCATAGAGGTCACCAGCGGGATTCTCGAACAGTTCCTGTTCAATCAGTCTATTGAGTGCTATGGAGTCGACAGCCTTCATCTTTCTGTCCACGGGAGCCTGGCGTGCCAACAGATCTTGTCCCTGTGCTGGTACGGCTGCAATGGTCATAAAAAGTGAAAAAACTGTTACCTTAAGATTCTTAATTGTTATCATCTTGGTTTTGGTTTTGTTGCATAATGCGAATTATCGGTTGCAAAGGTATAAATAATATTCGAAAAACATACAGAAAATAGTAAGCGTTAACAACTTTTTGTGTAAGTTTAACACTTTAAAACTATGAAATGGCCGCCCAATTGATGTTTGTCTTGCGTAATTGGCGCAGTCGATACCATAGAATCGCGTACTTCGGTGACTGACATTCCGGGTCGTCGTCGATGATCTTCTGGGCCTCGTCGCGAGCCATCTGAACGAGTTGTCCGTCACGGGCAATGTCTGCGATTTTCAAGTCGAAGGCCATACCGCTCTGCTGGGTGCCCTCGAGATCGCCAGGGCCACGTAGCTTCAGGTCTGCCTCGGCGATACGGAAACCGTCGTTGGTGTCGCACATAATATCGATGCGCTTACGCGTCTCTTCCGAGAGCTTCAGAGGGGTGATGAGGACGCAGAACGACTGGTCGGCACCACGGCCCACACGGCCACGGAGCTGGTGGAGCTGGGAGAGCCCGAAACGTTGGGCGTCGAGGATGACCATCACCGAGGCGTTGGGCACATTGACACCCACCTCGATAACTGTGGTGGCGACGAGGATCTGTGTCTCACCACTGACGAACCGTTGCATCTCCTCCTCCTTGTCCTTAGGCTTCATCTTGCCGTGAACCTTGCTGAGGCGGAACTCCGGGAAGGCTTGTCTTAATACCTCGAAACCTTCCTCGAGATTCTTCAGGTCGCTCTTCTCACTCTCCTCGATGAGGGGGAAGACGATATAGACCTGCCTTCCCTCACGGATCTGCTGGCGTATGCCATCGTAGAGGGTGGTCATACGGGTGTCGAAGACGTGGGTGGTTCGGACGGGTTTATGGCCTGGCGGTAGTTCGTCGATGACGCTCACATCGAGGTCGCCATAGAGGGTCATTGCTAGGGTACGGGGGATGGGTGTGGCGGTCATCACGAGGACGTGTGGTGGATTCTCGCTCTTGCTCCAGAGTTTGGCACGCTGTGCCACACCGAAACGGTGCTGCTCGTCAACGACGACGAAGCCCAGGCGGGCGAACTGCACAGTATCCTCGATGACGGCGTGGGTACCCACGAGAATGTGGATGGTGCCGTCGAGCAGGCCTTCGAGCACCTCCTCACGACGCTTGCCTTTGACGATGCCTGTCAACAGCGCCACTCTGAGATCCATACCGTCGAGGAACTGCATAATGGTCTGCAGATGCTG
>JAEEGK010012190.1_pt1 | contig 19577 bp, 1 predicted proteins | sample 8958771 | NCBI WGS metagenome assembly JAEEGK01 (sample SAMN16246547, study PRJNA631951) | gut metagenome | biome: gut microbiome; feature: rumen; material: SC-attached | host: Bos | place: Iran: Karaj | collected 2018-10
ATTAAAATAATAATTAATTTGTAATAATTAATCTCAAAAAAATATTAAATTAGAAATAAATATTTAAAATATATATAATTTTATTCTGAGTCATCTTTACTGAAATATATAAAACCTCTTGCAATTATATTCACAATTCTAAAATATGTTTCTTTTATATGTTCTTCTTCTATTTTTTGTTTTTCTTCTTTTTTAACTTCTTCTTTTTTTATTTCTTCTTCTTTTTTATCTGCCTCTTTTTTTTGTTCTTCTTCTTTTTTATCTTCATCCTTTTTTTCTTCCTTTTTATTATATTTTTCATTAATATTTTCACTTTTTAATAATTTATTTCCTTCTTTATTTTCATTTAAATCTTCTATATAATTTTGACTTTCAATAATGGATTCACCGTTATTAATTTCTTTATTATCATTTTTTTCACAGTTTTCTTTTTTTTGGTCACCTTCTATCTTTATATTATCTTCTGCAATTATTTTATTTTCACCAATAATATTAAATTCATCTTTTGCATTATCTTTGATTTTTATTTCTTTTGATCCTTCTATTATATTAATATTTTTTCCATTTGAAATATTATCTTTTTCATTTTTTATTTCTGAAGGAATAGTTATAATTTCTTTTTCACTTATTAATTGGCAATCTTTATTTTGTATTTGAATATTTTCACCTTCCTTTTTTTCATTTTCATTTTCATTTTTTACATTTTCATTTTCTTTTTTGTCTATAATATTTTCAATAATTAATTCATTACCTTTATTAATTGATAATTCATTATTTCCAATAGCTTTTATATCTTTATTTTCAATATTTTCCTTATTTATTTCATTTTCTTTTAATTCTTTTTGTTGTTTATTTTCCTTTTGTCCATCTTTTTGTTCTTCATTTATTTTTAGTTCAATTTGATTATCTTTTATTTGAATAAAATCTCCAATTTTAGTTTCCATATTTTCAGGAAGTAATTTATTTTTTTCATTTAAATTATCTTCCTTATTTGTTTTTTGAAAGATTTTTTCACCTTTTATTTTCTCAATTTCCAACAATGGCAAATCACCCACTTTATTTTTATTATCTTCTTCAATAATTCTGGTTTCAGCTTTTTCAATATTTAAATTATCATTTTTTATATTATAATCATTTTCTAATATTTTTGTTTCTTTTTCTTCTGGTTGTGATAGGTTTACCCTAATTTCAATTTTATTATCGCTGTCTTTTTTGATTTCAATATTATTTTCATTAATTTGTCCTTTATTTTCTTTTTCTATCTCTTTATTTTCTTCTTTTTTTGTAATTTTATTTTGAATCTCTTGTTCTTCTTTTTTATCATTTATTTCTATACCTACAGAAGTGGTAATTAAATCATTATTGAGTTTAGACTCTTCTTGTTTATTTATATCTTTATTTTCTTTTATATTTATTTCATTTGAAATTTCAATGCTTCCTTCTTTTGATTTTATTTTTTTAATTTTTTCATTTTCATTAATTATAATTTCATCTTTTTTTTCTACTTTATTTTCTTTTATATCTTTTTCATTTTCTTTTTCTTTACCTTTTATTCCTTCTTCTATTTTTATTTCATTTTTACCTATTTCCATACCTATATTCGGTTTATTTTTTAACAATATTTTTTGCCCATCATCATTCTTTTCTTCTCCTTCTAAATATATTAGATTTTGGCTTTTTATTTCAATTTGGCCACTTGGAATATCTTTATCTTTTATTTCTATTTCTCCTTCTTTTTTCTCTTTTTCAACATCTACTTTACTTTCTTTTTGAGCTTCATTGATTTCATCTTCTTTTAATATTATTTTTTCATCTTCTTCTTTTAGTTTTGATTCAACAACAATTTCAAAATTTATATTTCCTTCTTTTTTGTCTAGAATAATTTGTTCATCTTTTTTTAATTCTTTTTCCTCTGGAATTTTTTCTTTGTTTTCAATAATAGTTTCACCTTTTTCTATTGATTCTGGAATTATATTTTTATTTTCTTCTTTTATTTCTTTATTTATTTCAATATTTTCAGTTTCACACTCTTTTTCTTTTGATTTTTCTTGAATATTTTTTTCTTTTTCTATATTGGTTTGTTCTTTGGGTATTATACTTTCAACTTCATTTGATATTACTTCCTTATTTTCTTCATTTGCTTTTATTTCTTCTTTTGGAATTTCTTTAATTTCTTCATTTATTTTTTCTTTTTCTTGTAACTTTTTAGTATCTTTGTTGTTGGTTATTGTTCTTTCTTCTATAGAGTTTTCAAGTTCTTTATTCCCTTCGGTTTTACCTCCTTCATCTTTCTTTATATTTTCTATTTCTAAAGGCTTGCTTTCTGTTTTTTGTTCAACACTTTCTGGTTTTACTTCCTCTTTTATAATTTCATCTTTTTTTTTTAATTCTTCCTTTATACCTTCTTTTACCTCTTCTTTTATATAATCTTTCGTTTCTTCTTTTATTTTTTTGTTTTCTATATTATTTAAATCTTCTTCTTTTTTTTCTTGTTCTTGTATCTTTTCTTCTCCTTCTTTCTTTTCACCTTCTTCTTTCTTTTCCTCTCCTTCTTTCTTTTCTTCCTCTTTCTTCTCTTCCCCTATATTTGGTAAGATTTTAATCTCTTCTTTTTTTTCTTCATTTATCTCATTATCAATATTTCCTATTTTTAAATCTTTATTATATTTTTCTTCTTTCTTTACTTCATTTATTTTATTATCAATATTTTGTATTTTTAATTCTTCATTATCTTTTTCTTCTTTCTTTTCCTCTTTAATTTCATTTAGATCTTTATTGTCTTCAATAACTTTATTACCATTTATTAATTCTTTTCTTGGTTCTTGACTTTGAGAATTATCTAATCTATCTTCTTTTAATTCATTTTTATCTTTTGAATCTTCCTTTTCTTTTTCTTTTTCTTTTTCATCTTGGACATTTTCATCTTTTTTTGGTTTATTTTCAACTTTTTCTTTCTCTCTTTCACTGTTTAGACTATCTTCTTCAATTTTTTTCTTAACTTCTTCAATTGATTCATTAAATATATCATTTACTTCTTTATTTATACTATTTCTTATTTCATCATCATTTTCTTCTTTTTCTTTCTCCCTTTCACTATTTTGACTATCTTCTTCAATTTTTTTCTTAACTTCTTCAATTGACTCATTAAATATATCATTTACTTCTTTATTTATACTATTTCTTATTTCATCATCATTTTCTTCTTTTCCTTCTTTATTTGTATTACCATCTTTTTTAATCTCTTTTTCTTCAATCATTTTTTCATTCTCCTTCCCTTTTTCTTCCATTCCTTCTTTTAGTTCATTTTCATTAATAATATTCTTTTTTTCATTTTTATTTTTTGATGAAATCTCCTCATTTTGTGCTAATATTTTTTGGTCTTCATTTTCTTCTTCAGGTTTTTCCTCTTTTAGAGTTTCTTTTACTTTTCCTTTTAGTTCAGGTTTTTCTTCTTTTGAAGCTATTTCATCTTTTTCTTTATTTTCATTTTCAATATTTGATTCAATTTGAATATCTTGTTTTATCTCTGGTTCTATTATTTCTTTATTTATATTTTCATTTATATTATTTAGAATTATATTTTTTTCTTCATTTTTTTTATCTCCCTCTAATACTATAGGAGTTTGAATTTCAATTTCATTAGTTTTATCTTTCTTTTCCATAGTATTTGTTTCTATATCAACATTATCCTTTTTTATTTCTATATTTTCTTGAGTTATTTCATTTTCTTTTTTATCTCCCTCTACATTTATTTTCTCAACATTTTGAATTTTTTCATCTAAAATTTTTTCTTCTGGTGTTTTAATATCACTAATTTGTTTTTCAAATTTTTCTTCAGTTTTTTCTGATTCTTTGTTTTCTTTTTCTTCTATTTTGTCTTTATCTTCAGTTATATTATCATTCTTTAATTTGTTTTTTTCTTCAATTGATTTTTCATTAATTTCTATTATTATTTCTTTTTCATTTTTATTTTCTTCTTTATTTTCATCTTTATTTTCGTTTTTATTTTCTTGTAAATCAAAATTATTTTCTATTGTTAACGGGGTCTCTTTTTTCTCTTTTTCTTTAACTTCATTATTTTCTTTTTTTTTCTCATTTATTAAATCTTCAGGTTTTTCTTCTTTTATTTCATTTATTTTTTCTTCACCTTTTTGTTCTTCTTTTAAATCTTCTTCTTTTGTTTGTTCTTGTTTAATCTCTTCTGTTTTTTCATCTTTTATTTCTTCTTTTTTATTTTCACCTTTTATATCTTTATTCTTATTATCATCATTTAACATTTTATCTTTATTATTATCTTTTTTAATTTCTTCTTCATTTTTTAAAGGTAATTCAGTTCCTTCTTCTTTTTTAATTTCAATTGATTCACCTTTTTCTGGTTCTTTAATATCTTCTTTTTCTTTATTTTCTTTCTCTTTAATATTTTCTTCTTTAGGTTTTATAATTTCCTCATTAATTTGAGTATCTATTTCATTTTCAGGTTTTTTACCTTCTACTATAATTTCTTCATTTTGTTTTAAGGCTTCAATTTTTTCAGGTTCTTTTTTCTCTTCTGTATTTTCTATATCTTTATTTTCTATAGAAGGAATACTTTCAATTGGTTTTTCACTATTTTCTTCTTTATGTTCTATTTCTAATTTTTTTTCAATATTTTTATCAGGCTCTTTAGTCTCAATATTTTTTTCTGGTGTTTCTATTTCCTCAGTTGGCTTTTTATCTTCTTCTTTAACTTTTTCATTTTTATCTATTTCTAATTCTTTTTTATTTTTTTCTTCTATTTTATTTAATTTTTCTTCATTTTCTTCTTTCTCTATTTGTTTATTTGTTTCTATATTTTTGTTCATTTCTGCCTCATTTAATTTTTCTTTTGAATCTGCAATTTCATTTTGATTTTCTTCTTCTGTTTTTTCTTTTTGTTTATCCGCTTTTTTTTCTTCTTTATTATCTTTTTCTTCACTTACTTCAGCTTTTTTCTCTTCAATTTCATGTTCTTTCATTATATTAATATCTTCTTCATTTTTCTTTTCTTCTTCATTATTAATAATTTGTTCTTGAGAAATTATTTTCTTTTCTTCTATTTTCGGCATATTAATAGGAATATCTTCTTTTTCACATTTTTTTTCTTTTTCCTTCTCTTCATTATTTTCAATTACATCTTTTTTATCCTCTTTAATTTCGAAATTTTTAATTTCCTTATTTTCTTCTTCTTTAGGCTTTCTTAAAATTTCTTTTTTGTCATCTTGAACTAATTCATTTGGTTCAATTTTAATTTCTTCAGAAATAATTTCATTTTCTTTTGGTTTAACTTCATTTTCAATTGTTTCTTCTTTATGTTCAACACCTAATTCTTCTATTTTATCTTCCTTTTTTTCTTCAATTTTATCAATAATATCTTTATTCTCTATTTCTTTATTATCTATTTTTTCTTCAATTAATTCTGGTTTTTGAATATTTTCTTTTTGTTCTAAATCTTTTTCATCCTTTTTTATTTGTTCATTTTGATTTTCTTTATTAATAACATCCTCAATCTTTTCTTTATCTTTATTTTCTTCTTTTATCTCTTCTTTTTTATCTTTTTCTTTAGTTTCTTTTTTGCTTTTCTCTATTTCCTTATTAGTTTGAATTTCATCTGCTTTTTGCTCAGGAATATTTCTATCCTCATTAATTTTTTCTAATAATATATTTTCATCTTTTAAAACATTATTATCCTTTTCATTTTCTTCTTTCGGCTTTTCCTCATTAATTTTTTCTTCATTTTCTTTTTTTATGTTATCAACATTAGATATTATTTTTTCTTCTTCTATTTTCTTTTCAACTTTCTCTTTTTGAATATTTGGCTCATTTTTATCCTCTTTTTTTTCTTCAATATCTTTTTCTGATATATTTTCAAGTTCTAAATGGTTATCTGCTTTTTTATCATCCTTTATTAATTCATTTATATCATCTTTTTTTTCTTCAATTTGATCTTCTTTTGTTTCTTCCTTTTTACCTCCTTTTATTTCTTCATTTTTTTCTTCTTCTTTTATTTTTTCGATTTTATCTTCTTTTACTTTGTCTTCTTTTATTTCTTCAGTTTTTTCTCCTTTAACTTCTTCAGTTTTATCTTCTTTTATTTCATCATTTTTTTCTTCTTCTTTTATAATTCCCATTTTATCTTTTATTTTGTTTTCTTTTACTTCTTCAGTTTTATCGTCTTTAATTTCTACAGTTTTATCTTCTTTTATTGTTTCGACTATCCCTTCATTTTTTTCATCTTTTATTTCTTCTTTTTTGTTATCTTTTATTTCTTCATTTTTCTCTTCTTTTATATCTTCTTTTTTTTCATCTTTTATTTCTTCTTTTTTTTCCTCTTTTATTTCTTCTTTGTTATCATCTTTTATATTTTCAATTTTTTGTTCTTTTATTTCTTCTTTGTTATCCTCTTTCATTTCGTCGGTTTTATTATCTTTTTTTTCTCCATCTTTTATTCCTTCTTTATTATCGTCTTTTTTTTCTTCTTTATTTTCATTTATTATTTCTTCTTTTTTATAATCTTTAATTTTATCTTTTTTCTCTTCTTTTACTTCTATATTTTCATCTTCTTTTATCTCTTCTTTTTTATCTTCCCTTATTTCCTCTTTTTTATCTTCTTTTATCTCTTCTTTTTTCTCTTCTTTTTCTCCATATTTTATTTCTTCATTTTTACCTTCTTTAACTTTTTCCTTATTATCTTCTTTTTCTTCATCTTTTATTTCCTCCTTTTTATTATCTTTTTCTATTTCTTTTTTATCTTCTATAATTTCTTCAATATTTAAATTATCATCTTTCTTTTCTATAATAAGTCCCTCATTTAGTTTTAGTTCTTCTATTATTGAAGTTTTAGAACCTTCTAAATTTTTATCTTTATTTTCTTCTTTTAATTCTTTACTTTCTTTTAAATCTCCAATTTCATTTTCTTTTTTCTCAAGAATTATCTCTCCTTCATTTACTTCTTTTTTAATATCTTCCTTTTTATCCTCACTTAACTGTTCTTTTTTAGGTATAATAGTCTCTTCTTTTATTTGATTTTCTTCTTTTATTTTATCTTCTTTAGTAATAGGTATTTCTTCATTTTCTTTAAGTTTTGATTCATCTTCTATTTTTTCTATATTTTCATCTTTTTTATCTTCAATTTTATTTTTATCATCATCAGGTTTTAAAGTATCAATATTATCTTCTTTCTTTTCTAGTTTATCTTCTTCTTCTTTTAATTCTTTGACTGGCTCAATTATAGGTATATCTTTCTTTTCTTCAGGTTTTTTTTCTTTTTCAATCTCTAAAGGAGTTTTTATTTCTTCATTTAAAATTTCCTTTTTATCTTTGTCAAAATTATCTTCTTTTATTTCATTATTAATTTTAATGGTTTTTTTATTAGTTTCTTCTATATTTTCCTCTTTTTCTTTTTTATCAATAGTAGGCAATTCTATTTTCTTTTCCTCAAATTTTTCTACTTTAATCTCTTTCTCTTGTATTAAATCTTTCTTTTCCTCTTCTTTATTTTTATCTAATTGTTCTTCATTACCTTTTTCTTCTGATATTACTATATTCTCTTCTTTTGGTAATATTTTTTCTTCTTTTTTCTCTTCAGTTTTAACCTCTTTTTTATCATCTTTTACAATATTTGATTTTGTGCCTTCTTTTGTTATATTTTTAACTTCATTTTCTATTTTTATTTCTTTTTCTGGCTCCTTTATATCTTTTTCTTCTTTAATATTTTTTTGTTCTTCAATTTGATTTTCTTCTTTTGATTCTTTTTTCTCTTTATCTTCAATTTTTATTTCAATTGGTTCTTTTATTTCTTCTGATATATTTTTATCTTCTTTTGATTTATCATCATCTTTATTTCTTTTTCCTCTTAATTTTGTTGATTTTTCATTACTTGTTTCTTCATTTTGTTTTTCTTCATTTATTTCTACAATATTGTTTTCTTCTTTTACTTCATTCTCATCCCTTATATTTATATTTTTATCTTCTTTTTCATCAATTTTACTTTCCTTTTTTTCTTTTGATTCTATATCTATATTATTGTCTTTTATTTTTTGCTTTTTTGGTTCAATAGTTAAATTAGTATCTTTTATTTCTTCTACTTTTGACTCTTCTTTTGGTTTGATTTCTTTTGTTTCTTGTGTTGTTTGCTCTTCTCTTATATCAATTTCTTTTATTTCTTGTTCTTTTGGTTCTTGTGTTGCATTAATATCTTTTATTTCTTGTACTTGTGTTTTTTCAGTTAGAATACTATCTTTTATTTCTAGTTCTTTTTTTTCTGAGGTACCATTAATATCTTTTATTTCTTTTTCTTTCAGTTCCTTAGTTGGATTTATATCTTTCGTTTCTTGTTTTGGTTCTTCAGTTTTTATTTCTTTTTTTTCTTCTGCTTTTGGTTCTTCAGTTAAATTAGTATCCTTTATTTCTTGTACTTTTGGTTCTTCATTTGTATTAATTTCTTTTATTTCTTGATTTTTTGGTTCTTCAGTTACATTAATGTCTGTTATTTCTTGCTTTTTTGGTTTTTCAGTTTCATTAATTTCTTTTATTTCTTGTTCTTTTGGTTGTTCATTTAGGCTAGTTTCTTTTATTTCTTGTATTTTAGGCTCTTTAGTCATATTAAGGTCTTTTGTTTCCATTTCTTTTATTTCTTCATTTAGATTAATAACTTTTGTTTCTTGTTTTTTTGGTTCTTTGGTTATTACATTATTATCTTTTATTTCCTGTACTTTTTGTTCCTCAATTACATTATTATCTTTTATTCCTTGCTCTTTATTTTCTTCAGTTATATTTATTTTAATTTTTTTATTTTCTTGTTTTTCTTTTTCTTTTTCTTCATTTTTATTTTTTTCTTCAGTTTCTTTTTGCATTTGTAATTGTTTTTGATTTTCAATTTCTCTAATAGCATTTTCTCTTGCCATTCTTTTTTGTTTTTCAAATTTATCAAGTCCCTTCGTTATTAAATGGATTAATTTATGATAATTATCTTTATCTTTATTATTTTTTGCATTTTCTTGAATTGTTACTAAAACCTTTTGTTTATCATTATTATCCAAATTATTTATAATATCTGCAATATCATTCATTTTCTTTTCCATTTTTTTTATTTTTTTATATTTTTGAACTGGATTGTCTTTTATTTCATTTCCATTCTCATCTTTCTTTTTATCTTCTCCTTCATATAAATCAGAAATAAAATAGTTTGTTAATTTATTCAAATCTTTTTGATTCATTTCTTCTGGTTTCTTTATAATAATTTCCTCATTTAAATTATTATCTTTAACAAATTCAATTTTATCTGGATATACAATTCCATAATTTTCTTCTTTTCTAATTTCTTCTTGTGCTTTTTTTAAAGCATAATTTTCTTTTACTTTTTTTGAGAAATTTTTCATTTTATTTAATTTATTAATTTTATTTAATAATCTTTGCATTTGATTCTTTTGTTCTGGTGTATTTGATTGTTCTTTTAATTTATTTATAATATTATCTTGATTATCTTTGTTTAAGTTAGTTATTTCATCTACAATATTATTAATATTTTCTTCTTTTTCTTTTTCCTTTTGGACATTTTTATTTGGTTCATTAAATATATTTTCAATAGTTTTATCCAATAATTTTTGTTCATCAATATTTTCATGTATATCTCCTTTATTTAAAGTTTTATCTTTGTCAACCTTTGCTTTTATTCTTTTTGCATATGATTTCATTTTATCAAAATTATTTAATAATTTTTCAAATTTACTTATATATATTTCATTTTTTGGTTCTTTTTTTTCTTCATTAAATTTCTTTATTTTATCCAATACATTTTTTTTATCATTATCATTCAAATTATTTATTATTTTAGATTGATTTCTTATTTTTTCTTCTTTCTGAATATCATCTAAATATTCTTTATTAGTATTTGATACAAAAGGATTTTCTAATATATCATTAATAAATACATTAGATATATTTAATAAATTTTCTTCTGGTAAATTTTTTTCTTTATTATTATAATATAATACTTTAATATTATTTTCTTGTATTTTTTGTTCTTCTTTTCTTTTATTATTCCTTTGTTTAATAATTTTTGTTATATTTTTGATTTTATTTATATTTCCAATTTTTTGAATTAATTTTGGTAAATGTTCATTTTTTACTTTTTTATCCAAAACATCAATAACTTTTTTTTGATCTTCTTCATTCAATTTAGTAACAAAATTTGCAGTGTTGTTTACTTTCATGTCTTCTTCTTTTTTTGTTTTTCCTCTCAACCTCACATTTTTTTCTTCTTTTGGCATTTCTTCTTCATTCAATTCAGCACAGAAATCATCTGCTAATTGTTGCAATTGCTTTGGTTCTAATTCTTTTATGATAATTTCTTTATTTTCTTTTTCAGGTAAAATATCAACAGATTCAGATTCTATTTTTATTTCATTTTGTTTATCTTCAATTGGATATATATTTTCATTAAGAGTAATTAGTGAATTTTTATAGGATTCTATTTCTCCTTTCATATTATTTAAATCATTTAATTTGGTTTCTAAATTATTTATTTCATCTTGATTATTTTTTTCTTTTTCTGATTTTTCTTTTAATAAGGTAACTGCTTTTTCTTTATCTTCGGGTTTTAATTCTTTTATTATATTTGCAAAATTATTTATTGTATCATCTTTATTGTTTGTTTTTTCTTTTTTTTCATTATCGAGATCTATCCAAAAACTATCGGTTAATTTAGCAATTTCATCCACATGGAAATCTCCTTCTAAAGGCTCTTCTTGAACCTTTTCTTCTTCTTTTTCCTCTTTGTCTTCTTTCTTTATTTGATTTTTTATCATTTTACCAAAATAAGATTTCATATTATTTAAATTCTTAACTAAATTTGACAATTCATTTGCTTTTTCTTTTTGTTCATCATTTTCAGCATTATTATTTATAATTAATAAAGTTTTTTCTTGTTCATCTTGACCCAATTTTTTCATTGAATCTGCAATTTCTTCAATTTTATTCTTTTCATTTTCATTATTTAAGAAAATTTCCAGTGAACTAATTGGTCTATTTTCTTTGAGATATAAATCAGCACTATATTCATAAGCAATTCTATTAATATCTTCTTCTGACAATTTAGGCTTTTCTTCTTCATCTTTTTTCATTTTCATATTATTTACTAATATTTTAAGTTGATTTATTTTTCTCATTTTATTTCTTAATTTAGACAAAGTTTGTTGCTTTTTATCGTTTTTGGCATTTTCTTCCAAAACATTCATAACTTTTTTCTTATCATTTTCATGCAATTTATTTAAGGTTTCTGCCATATTTTTTATTTTTTCCTCATCTATAGTAGGTGCAGGAGGGGTTTCCTCTATTATATCATTTTGTTTATTTTCTTCAATTTTATCAACCTTTCTTTCATCATCTTCATATAAATTATTTAACATACTTTGTGTCAAATTATCTAATTTTTCTTTTTCTAATTCTTTTTTTTCTTTATTTTGTTCATTTTTTATTCTTTTCTTGATAATACCTTTTTTATATGATTTTATTCTATTCTTATTATTTTCTAAATTACTGACTTTTTCAATTTTATCTTTTTTATTTTGGTCATTTGCATTTTCTTTTAATAAAGAGATTACTTTGGATTGGTCTTTTTTATTTAAATCTTTTATCACATTTGCAACTTTATTTATATTTTTTTCTTCTTTTTGTTCATTATCTTCTTTAGGTTCAATGTCATCAAATAAATCATTTATAAAATTATGAGAAATTTGCCCTAATTTATCGTCATTTAATTCATCTTCTTCTTCATTTAATTTATTATTGATGTTATACTCTTCAATTATTTCATCATTTAATTTATTAACCATAATTAATTCATTATTAATTTGTTCATTTAGTTTATTATTTGGTTCTTTTTCTTTTATTTTATTATTTAATTCTCTAAGTATTTCTTTTTTTTCATTATTATCTGCATTTTCATTCAATATTTGAATAATATTTTCTTTATCTTTATCATTCAAATTATTAACTATATCAGCTACTTTGTCTATATTTTCTTCTTTTTCTTTTTCTTGAATATATTTATCTATTTTATTTACTGGGACATATTTATTTTCATCAAATAAATAATTTATTATATTATCACCTAAATTAATAAATTCTTCTTCATTTAATGGTTTAATATCTTTTTTATATTTTATTTCTTCATCTTTCTTTCCCTCTGGTTTTTCTTCCTCTTTTTCCAAATTATTTTCTTTTTCTTTTTGGATGTTTGATAATTTATTAATTAAATTTTTCATTTTTTTTACATCTTTCAATTTTTTGAAAATAATTTTGAATTTTTCTAAATCTTTTTCTTCTGCTGCTTTTGATTTTATATTTTCTAAAATTTGTTTTTGTTGAGATGGATTTAAGTCTTTTATAATATCTACTGCTTTATCTATTTTTTGTTTATTTACTTTATTTAAATGTTTATCACTTATTTTTGTTTCATAATGAATATCTTTTTCATCAGGGAATAAATCTTCATTAAATCCATTATTTAAATCATTTAATTCATTATTATTTAATTCACCATTTTTATTTTCTATTTTATTTTTATCTTCACTTAATTTTTCATTTACTAATTTTTTAATATATGATTTCAAATTATTTGTATTATTTATAAGATTATTTAATTTATTATATTGTTCTTTCTTTTTTTCATCATCGGCATAATTTTTTAATTTTTCCAAAACTACTGTTTTATCATCATCATTTAAACTATTAATTGTTTTTGCAACATTTTTAATTTTTTCCTCCTTTTCTTTATCTATTTCTCTTTTTTCAGCTCTTGTTTTTGGTTGCTCATCTTCTTTTTCTTTATATAAATCTGATAAGAAACCATTTGTTATATCATTTAATTCTCCTTCTGATAAAGATTCTATTTCATCTTTTTTTACTTCTTTTTCTTTGTTTATATCTTCTTTATTATAAACTTTCTTTTTTAATTTATTGGAGAATTCTTTCATTTTATTCATATTATTTAATGTTTTTGCTAGCTTATCTAATTTATTTTGATCTTTTGGCTTTTTCATTTTTCCTCTTAATCTATTTATTACTTGGGTTTGTTCACCATTATCTAAATTTGATAATCCTTCAGCTGCTTTATCTATTTTCTCTTTTTCTATAAATGTGATATTTTGATTATCTTCTTTTTTATTTTCTTCATTATCGTTTTGTTTATAATAGTCATAATAGTTATTTAGAGGTATATTAGATTCTCCTGTTAAGAAATCACTTAAAAGGCCAAATGTTATTTTTTCAGCTTTTTCTATTTTTTCTTCATTATTATCAATTTTTTCTTTCTCTTTCTCTTTTTCTTTTTGCTTATTTTCTTCTTCAACTTCATTTTTTTGTTTTTCTAAAATATCATTAATTAATTTTTTTGTGTTCCAATATTTTTTAACATTATTTTGTAACTTTTTAACAATTTCTTTATTTTTTTCATCTTTATCACTATTCTTTTTTAATTCATTTATAGTTTTAATTTGGTCTTCTTTATTTAAATGTTTTATAGCATTAGTTGCATTTTTAATTTTATATTTTTGATCTTTTTCATCATCTTCTTTTTTAATATCTTTATTTTGTAAAAGATCATCCAACATTCCACCAATCATGAAATTAAATTCATCTTCATCTAATTTTTTCTTAGGATTTTTTTTGTCTTCTTCAATTTCATTAATAACATCTATTAATTCATCATCATTATTAAAAACTGAAATATTGTCAATAGGTTCCATATCAGATTTACTATAATTTAAATCATCCAAATTAATATCATCCTCAGTTCTCAAAGAAACATCTGTTACAGATAAATTTTTTTCTCTAATTCCTTCATTTAAATCATCATATCTAATATTATTATATCCATTTTCTTCATTTAAAGAACCATCAATTGCATAATGACTTGAATTAAATGAATTATCTGGACCTTCTTCTAAATTTATATTGTTTAATATTAAATTAAAATCTTTATTTTTATCTTCGTCATCTTTTGATGTTTCTTTCATATATTGTAAAAGATTTGTTTTTGATTTTGAATCTAAATTGTTTAAATTATTAATTATTTTATTTATTCTTTCATTATTTTCTTTTTTATCTTTGTTTTCTCTTACATTATTTCCTCCAAATATTTTTATTAATCCATCTTCTTTTTCTTTGTTTGATAAAATATCATTTAAAGTATTTAATTTTTCTTCTTTATTTGGAGTTTTATTATTTTCTTTTAGATATTTCATCATTTCATGTTTTTTATCTTTGTCGAATTTATTCATAATATTAACTAATTTATTAATTCCTTCTTCTTTATCTTCTTCCTTTTTTGTATCTTCATTAAATATATCATTTATTTTTTTCTTTTGTTCTTCTTCAGGCATTAATTCTATTGTATCTTTTTCAATATTATTGAAAAATTCTTTTTCTTTTTTGTCATTATTAGAATCCCATAAATCTACTGTGTTATTCAATATTTCTTTTTTTTTAGGATTTTTACTTTTTTCAATAATTTGATTAATTCCATCTTTCATCATATTTCTTTCAATTAAATCATTTAATTTATCAATTTGATTTTTTTTAACATCATTATCAGCATTATTTTTAAAAGTTGATAATGCATTTTTCTTTTCTTTATTATTTTTTAACCCATTTACATATTGATAAATATTTTTCATATCATTTTCATTATAACTACTTTTTTTATTTTTATCCTCCACATCATTTTCTAAAGGTTCTTCTTTAGATTTTGGTTCAAGAATATCTTTTAGACTTATAAATGGCTCTTCTTTTTTATTATCTTTATTAGAAATATATTTTTTTTCAAATGGAAGAATAAATGAATTAGAAACAGATATAGTTGGTTTTTCGCAATTTTTGTTGAACCATTCATCATAAGGCATTTGTTCATGAGATTCTTTTTCTTTTTTCATTCTTTCTAAAAAGTTATTTATTCTTACTGGGCTATTTTCATCATAAATATCTAAGTCCAAATGGAGAAAATCATTTATTTTATCAATTTTTGATAATTCTGGGGAATTATCATTGCAATTTCTTCTAAACCAAGCAACATATTGAGGGTTTTTTATTGATTCTTCTTTATTATTAATTAAATTTTTCCATTTTTTGAAAATATGTTTTAATTCTTGCCATCCTTCTAATGACTGAGGCATTTTATTATATTTTATATATTCATTAGTTATTTTAGAAGCTAATTTAGGAGATATTTCTTGTTTTTGTTTGTTATCAACTAAATCATTTATATTTTCTTCTTTTTTTATTGTTTCATCTTTTGGAGTTATAATATTTTCAATTGTCTTTAATTCTGAAGTTATTTCATTAGGTACAGATATTTCATTTTTATTTGGTTCTTTAACATTAATTTCCTCTTTTTTATTTTCTTTTTTTGGTTCTTTTTCATCAATTTCGGTAATTTTATTAGCTTTATCTATATTTTCATTTTTTAAATCATCTTTATTTTGATTATCTTTTTTTTCTTCTATTATTGTTTGAGAAGTTATAGTTGATGATGGAACATCAGTTTTTTTATTACCAAAATCATTTTTATTAATTATATTTGATGTAATAGTAGGAGTTATTTCTGTTTTATTATCAATAATTTCAGTGTTATAGGAGGGTTTTTTAATTATATTACTTTTTTGTTGGGATGTATTTTTTATAGGTGATATATTTGATTTATCATCAATGTTTGTTTTATTAATAATTTTTTCTTCTGGTTTTGGATTAATATATTTATTATCTGATTGAGGAAAATTAATTTCTTTTAGATTTTTTTCCATTATTGGAGGAACTTTAGTGTCTTGTTGTCTATTTTCTATTTTAGTAGTTGGAAGAGCATAATTTTTTGGTATTTGTGAAGTTGGAAGGGAATAATTATTTTGTTGCTTATTATCTATTTGTGTAGCTGGACGATTATAAGCACTTTGTTGTTTATTATCAACTTTTGTAGTTGGACGTGCATAAGTAATATTTTGTGAAGTCAAACTATTATAATTATTTTGTCTATTATTAATTTGTGTAGATGGACGAATATAAGTATATTGTTGTTTATTATCAACATTGGTAGTTGGACTTGTTTTATTATTTGTTTGTGAAGTTGGAAGTGTATAAGTATTTTGTTGTTTATTATCAATTTGTGTTGATGGACGAGTATAATTATTTTGTTGTCTATTATCAAATTGAGCAGTGGGACGATTATATGTAGTTTGTTGATTGTCAACAACTTGGGTAATTGGACGTTCATTACTAGTAACGTGTGAAGTTCGGCCTGCATATGCATTTTGCTGCTTATTATAAATTTGTGTAGATGAATGAGAATAATTATTCTGTTGTTTGTTATCAGCTTGGGTAGTATTAACTTGTGAAGTAGGATGGGTATAAGTACTTTGTGGTCTATTATCAAGGTTTGAAGAATGACTAGTAAAATTATTTTGTTGTTTATTATCAATTCGAGTAGTCGGACGAATATATGTATTTTGATATTCATTTTCTATTTGTCTAGTTGGACTTGAATAAGTATTTATTTGTTTATTATCAATTTGTTTTATTGGACTTGAATAAGTATTTTGCTGTTTATTATCTATTTGTTTAATTGGACTTGAATAATTATTTTGTTGTCTATTATCTATTTGTTTAGTTGGAATTGAATAATTATTTTGTTGATAATTATCTATCTGATTAGTTTGTAGTGTACATTTATTTTGTTGTTTATTATCTAATTGAGTTTTTGGTCTTGTGTAATTATTTTGTAGTTTATTATCTATTTGATTGGTTGGTCGTGTATATTTATTTTGTTGATTATAATCTAATTGAGTGGTTGGTCTTGTATAATTAGTTTGTTGTTTATTATTTATTTGAGTAATTGGTCGAGTATTATTATTTTGTTGTTTATTATCTATTTGAGTAGTTGGACGAATATAATTATTTTGGGGCTTATCTCCAATTTTGGTTGGAGAACTAATATAATTTTCAATTTTTTGTGTTGGACGAGAATAATTATTTTGTTGTCTATTATCTGTTTGAGTTGTTGGACGAACATTAGAAAATTGATTTTTATCTATATTTGTTATTGGACTGACAGAATTGTCTTGTATTTTATTTTCTATTTTTCTAGTTGGAGTAATATATGTACCTTTCTTTTTATTATCCATTGTTGTTGGAAGAACATAATTATTTGGTTGTTTACTTTGTATTCTTGTTATTGGAGAAAGATTATCCTTTTGTTCTTTTTCTATTTTTATTGTAGGACTGGCATATTTTTCTGGTTGTTCTAGTTCAGTCTTAGTAGTTGGAAGAATATATTTATCTTGTTGTTTATTTTCATTTGGACGGACATATTTAATTGGTTGTCTATTTTCTATTTTTGTTTGCCAAGTATAATTAATAGGTTGTGTATTGTCAATTTTTGAGTTTGGAAGATTGTGATTGTCTTGTGATATGTTTTCTATTTTAGTTGATTGGGAAGTATAATTAATTGGTCGTTTATTATCAACTTTCGTTGTAGGAACAACATAATTATTTGTTTGCCTTGGTTCTACTTTGGTAGTTGGACGAATATAATTTTCTTGTGGTTTATTTTCTTTTTTTGTTACATGAGAAGCAATACTAAAATCTTGTTTCTTTTCAAATTCTTTTGATGGACTAGCATATTTATTTATTTGTCCATTCTCTATTTTTGTCACAGGGCGAGATGAATTATCTATTTGTTTATTTTCTATTTGTGCATATTGTCTTCCATAATCTTTTTGTTCATTTTCTTTTTTAATTGAAGGACTTACATAATTATTATGTCTTTTATACTCTATTTTTGAAGGAGAACTCATATATTGATTTGTTATTTGATTTTCTTTTTTTGGAGAAGGAATTTTTGAATTATTATCTCTTTTATTTATATTGTTGGTATTTGTAGAAGAATCAATATTACTTATTTCTTTCTGAATGTTATCTTTTATTCCTTCATTTGGAACTTTATTATCATTTATATCAATGTTATTTTTATAAGCTTGAATATTTTTATTAAATATATTTGTTGGCTTAATATCATATTTATTACTTATATCTTCTCTTGATTTTGTAGTTTGGCTATTCTTTTTGTTTGAAGGTTGACTATTATTTTGTTCTAGATTTATTTCTATTTTAACAGGTGTTTTTTTATTAAATGAATTTGGATTTATGTTATATCTATCATTGATATTTGTTTCAGGAGGTAATTTCTTATTATCACTATCATAATCGGTTCTAATTATATTATTAGTGCTATTTATATTTTGCTTTTGAGGAGATGATCTATTATTTTTATTATTTGAAGTTTGATTTACATTTTGGTTTGAATTTATATTTATTCTTTGAGGAGATTTTTTAATATTCATATTAGAATGAATATTTGTTTTTGGAGGAGATTTTCGATTGTTATTAATAGAATATTGATTTGTAGAATATCTAGAGTTTACATTAGATCTTGATGGAGATTTTTGAATTATTATATTATCTCTATTAACTATAGGGATAGTTCGATAATTACTATTTATATCAGTTTTTGAAGGTAGTTTAATATTTCTATTATTTTTATTTGAAATTTGATTTTTATCTTCTTCATTAAGATTAATCCTTATTGTCGGAGAAGTTTTTTTATTATTATGTGATATTTGATTATTATTAATAGTGGTTTCTGAACTAGATTTTTTATTATGAATGGCTTCATTTTTACCTCCATTATAAGATTGTCTATTATTTATATTATTAATGTTAAATTGGGAAGGAGAAACTTTATTAGTTGCTTTCTCTTCTATATTATCTCCATTTTTATTTATAATTGAAACTGAAGTTATTGTTTCATTATTTCCTTCATTTGATATTTCAATATTCTGAGGAGAAGTAATTGATTGTACATTTCTTTCTACAATTTTTTTTTGTTGATTATTTAAAGAAGGATTTATAGTTTGTCTTGTAGGGGAATTTTTTGAACTGCTAATAACATTCTGTTCAAATCTTTTAACAAAGATATTATTAGGTTCAATATTATTTCTATGAGCATTTATAGTTGATGCTTTATTTTTAAAATCTTCTTTAGGTTCAGTTTTTGTATAAAGATTATTTACAGTAGTTGGTTTTATTTCATTTCTATCTGAAAGATTAACATTATTATCATTTTTATAATCTATAGATTTTAACTCTGATTTCTTCTCCTGACTTTTTTCACTTCCCATTAATGGTTTAATATTATCTCTATTATATCTGGCTACATTACTTTGAGAATTAGAAATATCTTTATTATAATTTGTTTGATTAATATTATATGAAGTTGTTATTTCTTTATTATTTTCTTTTTGATTAGCTGCTACTATATTATTTTTTCTAATATTCATTTTATTACTATAATTTTTAGCATTAGAAGGTAAGTTATTGTAATAATTTGAAAGATAATTATTTTTATTAATATGCATATTTTTTACTTCGATTTCATTTTTATTATATTTATTATTATTTTTTTTTTCTTTATTTTTTTTTAATTTATTTTTATTTTATGAATACCTTTTATTTTT
>JAEEGK010012191.1_pt1 | contig 19576 bp, 13 predicted proteins | sample 8958771 | NCBI WGS metagenome assembly JAEEGK01 (sample SAMN16246547, study PRJNA631951) | gut metagenome | biome: gut microbiome; feature: rumen; material: SC-attached | host: Bos | place: Iran: Karaj | collected 2018-10
CCTGATATTCTTAAAAATTATTCTAAAGCTATTATTAGAAATAATCCAGAAAATATAATTTCTTTTTCTAGAAAATATTTTGAAGATTTAAAAGCAGAAAGAGATAAAAATAAAAAAGAATCAGAAGCAACACTTGATGTAGAAGCTAAAAAACCTTAAATAATAAAAATTAAAAAGAAAAATAAATCTTTTATTAAAAAAATAACTTTTAAATTTTTAAATAAACTAAATTTTAAAAAATGATTTTTTTATTGATTTAAAAACTAAAAAAAAAAAAAAAAAAAAAATTTTTAAATAATTCAAATATAATAAATATTATAATTAAAAATCGAAATTATCATCATTATCCTTACTAAAAATTTTTCCAGATTTATTTGTATCATTAGTAACAAAATAATTACTAGCAATAACACAATCAGTGAGAATACAATTATTTCCAATTTTTGCATTTTCTCCAATAATACAATTAGTAATATTACAATCATTTCCAATATTAACATTATCGTATATTATACAAGAAATAATTTTACTTTTACTTTTAACACTTAAATTTTGACCTGATATTGTTCTATTAACTCTAGAACCATTTTCAATTAAAATTATTGGATCTGCTATATAAGAATCCATTGATATTGAAGATAATTCTTTTATTTGATCATTAAAATTTTTTTTATTATTTATATTTTCTTCTATTTTTTGAGCAAAATTCATAAAATAATTTTTTATATTATTTCTTGTTTGAAAAAAGATTAGTGGTATTTTATCATAAGGTTTTCTAATTTCATCAATTACAGAAATTAATCTTGGATAATCTATTATTGAATATACAAATTCTTTTTCTTTTAAATCTATTATTTTACATCTTATATTTACTCTATTCACTAAATCTCTATTATTTTTTGATGAATTTATTAAAATATTATTTAAAGTTGATGAATATGACTTTTCTACTAAATATGGAATTAAATTATGATTAATTGAATTTTCTTTAAATTTTTTTGATTTTTTTAAATACATTTTTGATTCTAACAATGGGAAAATATTTTTATTAAAAATATAAAAATGAGTATCTTCACAAGTTATTAAATCAAAACCATAATTATATGAATGTTTTAAAACATTTTTTGGAATTTCTAATGGTTCATGACTATCATCACTTTCTCTTTTAGTTGTATAAACTAATCTTTTTAAATTCACTGAATTATTATCTTCAATACAATATAATTCTATTTCTTTCTTTTTTAAAAAATTTAATTTTTGAGTATCATAATTATCTTCATTTAATACTAATGTTATTAATGATCTATTATCTATATGTTCATCTATTAATTTAAATAAATCAAAATATAAAAGTGATTCTACTGACATTAAAATAAAATTATTATGTTTTATTTCATTTTTTATTGAGTTTAAAATATTTATTCCTTTATTATTTGTTGTAAAAATTTTAATTTGAAGTTCTCCTTCATAACTTAATAAAAAGTCATTAATATTTTTTGAAAAATTTTCATTTGTTATTATTGTTACTTCTTTAATATTATTTCTTTCTAAAAATTCTAATTGATATGATAATAATGGTTTGTTTAAAACATTTAATAAACTTTTATCTTCACAAATTTCTGTTAATTTTTCATCATAAGAAGTAATTTGAATAAAAACACTTATATTAGAAATATTTAATGTATTTCCAATAAATTGACTTAACATTTTTTTAAATAAATATCTTAATGAATAAAAAATAATTAATAAATTATAATAGAATTAAATTTAAAAAAATATATTAAAAATTATAATATCTTCTATCTCTTATATTTTGATAAGAAAAATTTGAATTATTTCCTAAATTATTAATATTATGTGTGTAATAATTTGAAGAAGAATAATTTGTTAAAGGATTATTTAAATAACTTCTATTATTATTAATATAATTTATATTATTATTAAAATTAATATTCATATTATTAATATCATTATTATTTCCATAATTTCTCAAAGGATAAAAATTGTAATTTTGAATGTTATTATTTCCATATAAATTTCCATATTTTACAATTCTATCTTTTCCTTGAGTAAATATTTCATTATTATTATTTCCGTATTGATAAGATCTCTTATTTTTCATATAATTATCATAATTTACAAAATTACCATTTCCAAATTTTAAATTATTTTCTCTTTCTTGAAGAAAAGGAGTAGAATTAATTTCAACTCTTTTTGGTCTTTCAACACTTCTACTATTAGTTAAATGATTATTATTAATATTAATAATATTATCATATCTCCTATTTGGAGTAAATAAAATAGACCTTTCAAAATTTCTTTGAGGTGTTTTAACATAATTATTATTTGAAGAATTTGATAATTGTGATAAATTAAAATCTTTTGTTTCTTCTGTTTTTTCAATTTGATTTAAATTTTCTAAATTCATATTTTTTCTTTGATAAAACAAACTTGAACTTCTATTATACATATTATTATTTATTTTATTGTTATTATTTATTAAGTTATTACTTTGATTTGTATTATTATTGAATTGAAGATTATTTAATGATTTATTATTCTCATTTTTATTATATACATTATATTTAGCTTGGAAATTATTTATTCCTTCTTCCAAACTAATATTATTTCTATATATTTGAGGGGTGCTTGTTCTTATCTTTGATTGATAATTAGAAATATAATTGTTTATTTTTGTTTGATTAAGATTTGATGGATTTTTTGTATTATATAAATTATATTTATTTGTTTCATTGTTATATTCAAATAAAGTTTTATTTATTTCATTTATTTTATTACTTATACTTTGTAAATTAGTTACGCTATTTTGAGTATAATTTTTAAATATTGTTTTATTAGAATAATTATTTTTCAAATTATTATCATTTCCACTATTTTTCTTAGAAAATAAACTTTCCTTACTTCTTTCTTGATTTGTTTTTCCTTTATTTTCAATATTAAAATTTTTGTTAATAATATTAGAATTAGGAGAATTACTTCTATTAAAATCAATACTATTATTATTTTTATTTGAATAATTATTATTATTAGATATATCATCAAGATCATTTTTTATTTGTTCATGTCCTCTATTTAAATACATTCCTGTATAAGAAGCATAATTTGAAGTTTTCTTATTATTATATAAAATGTTGTTATCATTTAAATTTTTTTTATTTTCTACATTTCTATAATTTACTTTTGGAGTATATGCCAATTGAGATTTATATGTGAATATATTTTTATTAATATCTTTATTATTATCATTGGAATTTAAATTATTATTTAAATTATTATTTGAATTATTCATACTACTTAAATTGTTAATATTAAAATTTTTATTATTACTTGCTGTATAAGGTCTAAAATTATTATTCTGGACATTATTTTTTTTAATTTGATTATGATCATGAATTTCAGATAAAATTTTACTTGGATTATTAGGTGGAATTACAATACTTTTTTCATTCTTAATATTAGTACTGTTTGTGTTATTAGTTTGAAAAGCAGATGAAACACTATCACCAAATCTCTTTATATTTTCCATTAAATTATTCCTACTTACATTTTGAATATTATTATTATTATTATTAATAATATTACCAACATTATTAACATTATTAACATTAATAATATTACCAATATTATTAATATTATTATTATTAATAATATTACCAATATTATTAACATTATTAGCATTATTAGCATTATTAATATTATTTATATTAATATTATTATTATTATTACTAATATTAGAATTAGTATTATTATTGTTGTTCAAATTTATTCTTTTATTTTCATTTAATATTTCATTAACCACATTAAAATCTACTTCATTTGTGTTTCTCTTTACAAATTTAATAATATAAGGTCTTACATCTTCAACATTACTTAAAAATTCCAAAATAGGAATTAACTTCATTAATTCATTATCATTTTTATCATAATGCCAAGTTAAAATAGGAATTCCATTATCTTGATTAACAGCATAAGAAATAGGATTATTATCAATAATAATCATATCTTTTAAATTTCTTCCTAATTTCCTTAAATCTTTAATAAATAATCCTCTATTTGAAACACAATGTTCTCTAAATAATCTATGAGTAATTATTTTAAATTTATCTAATCTATCTAATAATGGATTTGCATAATTTGATATTGAAGCAGTGAAAATTACTAATTCATAAAATTTACTCATTCTTTGTAAAAATTCATCTACAAAAGGTCTTTTTAAAACATGAACTAAATGATTTATTCCATCAACATTTATACTTAAATTTATATCACTTTTAATAAAAAATGGTTTAAATGCAGAATGAACTAAAGTTTCATCTAAATCTAATATTAAAGTTTTTTTTCCTCCTATAGTTTCAATTGGTAAAAAAGTATAATTTGAATTTATTGTATTATATTTATTTATTCTTGTTGAACTTGATGATCTATAATTCTTAATGTTATTATTATATAAACTATTATATTGAGGAATTAAAGTATTTGGAGTTTGGAAATTATAATTTATTTGAGAATTATTATAATAATTCTCTTCATCTCCAGGAGATAAAATTTGATCTTTTAATTTTTGCCAATTTGCATATGAAGAATTGGGATTAAAATATGGATTATTATTTAATCTTCTATTTTCTACATCTTCACTTATTCCTCTTGAACGTTCATTAATATTATTTTGAAATTTTGAATTCCTAGTAACCTGATTTCCTATTGTTGGTTGAAGAAATGAATTTGTAAAATTTATATAATTATTTGAATTCAATGATGATATATTATTTCTAGTGTAATAATCATTATACATTTTTTAAATTTATTTATTTTCATTTTATTATATTTATTGAAATTATTTCAAATATGTCTAAAGAAAAATAATTCACTTATGATAAATAATGAAATACTATATAATAATTTAAAAGAAAAATCAGTAATTATTTAAAGAATTGTTTAGATTGGGAAAACAAAAATTTTATTTAATTAATACAATTATTATTTTTTAGATTTATAAACTTCTTTTCATTAAAAATACGGAAATAAAATTCTTGAAAAATTATTGGATTTTAACCTTGGAAATAAAAGAAATCAAAAAAAGAATTTTTCTTCATTTTTAATTTAATTAAATGTAAAATAAATTGAAATTCAAAAGAATGAAAATGTTTGACAAATATATTTTAAAAATAACATTTTAATTAAATTAAAATTTATTTCTAAAGATTATTAATTTTAAATTAATAAGAAAAAAAATATAAATTTAAAAAATGAAAAATAAAAGAGTAAATGTGTCTTTATTAGCATTTATGAAATTTAAATTGAGAAAAAAATATAACATATTAAAAGATTTTTATAATAAGAAAAAGATAAATGAATTAATATTCAACGATCCATCAAGTTATACAGCAGCATTTAAAGAATATTTATTATTAGAAGATGAAAATGAATTTTTAAGAAGATTTTATAAAAAAAATGAATTACCAAAAAAATTAAATAATATATTTAATTTTTATGCAAAATATTCAAAAATATTTCCTAATTATATAATAATACAAGAATCAAAGTATATGTATAAAAATATTCAAAAAAAGCAAAAAATGATTGATAATTTACAAAATATAAAGAATCAAGAAAGAAGAAATAAAGAAAGAAATAAAAATATAAGTAATGATACTATATTTACAAATGGTGCTATAAATGATATTTTTAATCAAACTGATTCTTTCTATAAAAATAATTTAAAAAATATAATAGATATTACTTTCACTAATGAAGACACTGTAAAAGATTTAAATAATTTAATAAATAAAATTGAAAAAAATGAAACAAATAAAAAAACATCATATATTAATTTAGTGATAAATAAAAATTCAAATAATTTTAATTCTGATTTTTCAACAATAATTCAAAGTCCAAGAAAAGAATCAAGTAAAAAAATGAGAAATACACATTCAAATATATCAGTTCCTGTATTTACAGAATATTTATTACATAAAAATAATTATACAATAAAAAAAAATGACATCTTAACTCAAAAATATCCTACAATAGGAGCATCAAATTCTAAAAAAAAAATAATAATTCATCAAAAATTAAATAGTCAAAATCTTTTAAATTCAAATTCAAATTTAAAAAAAAAAATATTACAATTAGATAATAAAAATTATAATAATAACTTACAATCAAATTTAGATGGTATAAAATTTATAAAAATGTTATCAATACTTGATAAAAAAAATACTTCAAAATACAAAGAAAATTTTTCAACTTCTTCAAATATGAGTTCTTCAAGACAAAAGCATTTTAATAAATATAGTAGTTCTAATAGTAGTAATAAAAAAATGAGTACTTTAAATTCTTCTCCAAGAAATAATAATTTTTTAACTGAAAGATTAGAACAAAAACTTTTTTCTAAAAAAGTTTTTTCGAGAAATAATAATAATTCAAAAAAAAAAAATCTTATATTTCATAATAGTGTTTTAACTGATAATCTTGCTAATTATACTAAAAATAAATTATTGTTAGATCAAAATACTAAATTAAAAATCAAGAAAAATTTACGCTTTTTTAACCAGAAATAATTTTCAATATGAATTATTATTTTGTAATTTATTAAATTTATAAATATAAAAAATCTTTTTTACATTTTCTTTGAAATTTATTCTTTGAATTTTTTAACTTAATTTAAAAAATATATACTTAACTTTTTCAAAATCAATTAATAAAAATAATTTATAAGTTAAAAAATCATTGATTACATTTTTCAGTGTTTTAATACTCAAAAGAAAGAAAAAATGTTGTGAATAATTTTTTTATGGTTTATTTCTTATTATATTCATAAATAATATTTTAATTATTAATTTATATATGAATATTTTTCAGAAGAAACAATCAAATTATTTTTTTTATTTAAATGAAAAAACTAGATGTAAATAATTCTAAACAAAATAGTAAAAATAATGAAAAGAGAAATCAAAGTGAAAATTTTGATAATAATTATAATATTGCAATAAATTATTACACAAAAGGAATAAATGATGATAACTCAAATATAGATTTTTTAATTAAAAGAGCAACAATTAATTTAGCAAAAGGATATTATTCTTTATCATTAAAAGATTCTTTAAAAGCAATAGAATTAAATCCTGATAATTCAAAAGGAAATTATTTTGCTGCATTATCATATATAGAAATGTTAGAATTAGAAAAAGCAGAAAAATTATCAAAAGATAAGAAAATACAATTATTAATTGAAAATAAAAAAAATGAAATAAAAGAAAGAATAAAAATTGACAAATCATATCCAAAATTTATAAATATGGTTAAAGAATTATATAAATATGATTCATTTTTTCCTAAAGTAGACATAATATATTTACCAAATGAATATAGAGGAATAATAGCAACTTCAGAAATAAAAAAAGATGAAGTAATAATAATAATTCCTTATCAATATTTAATTTCTTTAGATCTTGCATCTCAAACTTTAATAGGAAAAGAAATAAATAAATTTATTAATGATAATAATAATAAATTAAACTCACCTAAACATTCATTATTAAGTTCATTTTTATTATCTGAAGAAAAAAATCCTAAATGGAAATTTTACTTTGATATATTACCAAAAGATTTTTCGTCATTTCCAATCTTTTTCAATGAAAAAGAATTAGAATATTTAAAAGGAAGTCCAACATTAAATCAAATATTAAATAAAAAAAAAGATATAAAAGAAGATTATGATAAATTATGTAAAAATATAAAAGAATTTTCTAAATTTTCATTTCAAAAATTTTGTGAATCAAGAATGATAATTTCAAGCAGAGTTTTTGGAATAGAATTAGAAAATAAAAAAACTGATGTTTTAGTTCCTTTTGCAGATTTATTAAATCATAAAAGACCAAAAGAAACTATTTGGTATTATAATAATTCTTTAAAAGGTTTTGTTATTCAAGCTATACAAGATATTAAAAAAGGAAGTGAAATATTTTATTCTTATGGTATTAAATGTAATTCTAGATTTTTATTAAATTATGGATTTGCTTTAGAAAATAATGATTATATGGAAGTTATTTTTAATATTAATTTTAATGATAGTTATCCTTTATTTAATGATAAAAAAAAATGCTTTAAAAATGATAATAATTATATTCAAAATTTTGTTTTAAGTAATGTTATTAAATTTGGTGAAAATGATTTTAATAAAATTTTATCTTTTATTCGATTTTTAATGTACGATGGTGAACTTAATAGTTTAAAAGATGCAATGCGTTTTAAAGATAAAACAAATAATGAAGAATATTTTTCTTTTTATGATATTAAAATTCTTAGTAAAGATTTAGAAATAAATGTTTTGAAACATTTTCGTTCTTTACTAATTCAAAATTTATTAAAATATCCTACAAGTTATGAACAAGACCAAGTTAATTTAAAGAAAAAAAATATTAGTGTTAATCAAAAGAATTGTATTTGGGTAATAATGAGTGAAAAATATGTTCTTTTATACTATATTTATTTCTGTGAATATTGTCTTTCTTTATTTAAAATATCCACTGATTCCAAAATTAATACTACATTAAAATTTAATTTTTCTCAACTTAATTTATATATTGAACAATTAAAGAAATTACAAAAGTAATAAAATAAAAATTAAATAAACTTTAATATAAATAATAAATATCAATATTATTTTATAAAAGTAATTAAAATTTAAATTAAAAATAAAGCATAAAAAAATAGGAACAGTTAAAAATATTTTAATAGATTAATAATTAAAAACTGAAAAATAATTAAAAGGAAAATTATTGTAATTGAATATGTAAAATCTTTATTAAGTGCTTTATTTTTTTCATTTTATGTAATTTTTAAATTTTCTTTTTTTAATAAAATTTTTAATATTTTTTTAAATGAAATAGGAAGATGCTATTTATTTTTTATTAATTTATCATAATTTAACAGATTTTGAAATATCGAAATACAATCAAGTAAAATAAATGATATTTTGATAAATAAATATTAGTTTTCACCATTAAAAAAGAGACATTAAAAGTTAAATGAAGATAATTTAATAAAAAATTTATATTTTCTAATACTAAAAAAAATAATTGAATAACAAAATCTTCCTTTTGTTAATAATGTTATTAATTTTATGAAAAATTTAGATGAAAAAGTTAATAATAGTAAAAAAGAAAGTGATATTTTTCATTCAATTTTTTTTAAGTAGTGAATTTATTTGTTTTAATATTTATATTATATTATAAATGATATAATAATATTAAAAAATTAAAATAATAAATACTTATTTAAGTAAAAGATTTCCCAAACACATCATCCATAAAATTTTACTCACTATTGGATTAAGAGTAAATTCATTTCCCAAAATCAAAATTACATAAATTGTTCTAAAACCAACTAAAATATTATTAAAAACAGAAATATTTATTACATATAATAGCCCAATTTTAGAAACTAAATCTTCAAATAATATGAAAAAAACATATGCAATATACATTTTTAATTTTAAGACAATATCATAAAGATTATTTTCATTTACGTAAAAAATACTGATAAACATATAAAAAAGACCAAATTCAAAATTATTTAAAAGATAATAATTGAGTATTAAAAGTAAGAATATCATCATAGGTTGATATACAAATTTTATAATTTTAAAAATTTTTCCATTACTTCTAAATTTTTCATTAAATGTGATAAGATTTTTCATAAATTCAAAATAATTAAATAATTGAGAAAATTCTTGATTTGAAGGTTTAATAAAATATTCAATTTTTTTCTTTTTAGGATTATTAATAGAATATTTACTATTATTTTTTTTAAGTGTTGAATTTAAAGTAGAATCATTAGTTATATTTTGAGAATTATTCTTTATAAATGAATTACTCGATTTTTTTTGATGTTTATTATCTCCTTTTATTTTTTCTTTAATTTCAGGATGAATTAAATCAACAAATTTATTATTAATAAAATAACAAGAAATTTGTTTATCTTCCATTAAATCATTTTTATAATCTAAACTCATTGAACATAAATCATTTGGATAAATTCTTTTATATCTTAATGATAATATATATTCATTTTTTATAAATTCTGAATAATGAGTATATATTTTTTTATCACATTTTTTACAAATCAAACTTTGATTTTTTTTAAATTCTGCATAAATACATTTATCGCAAAATGTATGTCCACAAGGTAATACTTTTGGAATTCTTGCTGATGAATTATATATAAAATCACAAATTGAACATTTTGATTTTGGAATCTCTGACATTAAATTCATTAAATATATTTTTAATTTTAAAAAATATTTAATTTATATTTATAAAAACAATTCATTTATAAATTTAAATTAAAATTACATTCATTTATATAAAAAAATAAGTTATACCTAATTATCTTAAAACAATGTAATTTTTAAATTATATTTCAATTTCCTATTCATTATATATTTTGTTTATTCAAATCATATTATTAAAGAGAATTATTATATAAGACATGTGACTCAAAATAAATTAATATCTTTTGTTGAAATATAATAAATTAATATTTCTTTTTAAGAAAAAATTTTTCAGAATAATAAAATTTGAAACAACAAACAAAGAACGAATTTCAATTCATGATTTAAATTTTTAATAAATTTTTATTTATTTCTGTAGAAATATACATCAATCAATTAAATTAAAAATATAAATGATAATTAATTATAATTTTAAATTTCTAATTTAATAATATAAAATAAATAAATTACTATGATAAAAATTATTATAAAAAATATAAATTAAATTTTAATGAATAAATCCTGAAATAACAATATAAAATTATAAAAAAAAAATTTTAAATAAAAATGTTAAATTTTAGACTACCAATTTTATTTTTATTTTTAATATTATCAATATTATGTGATGAAAATAATATATTAGATGAAGTAAAAAGAGAACAAAATTATATAGAAGTATATTATGTAGGATGTTCTAAAATAAAAAAAAACAATCTTACTGCAAAGGATTGTGCAATTGCAACTTTAGAATGGGATTTTAAATGTTGTTATGTTGCTTTTAATGATATAACAGAATGTAGATATTTAAAAGATGATAAAAAATGGATTAAAAAATATAAAGCTGCTTTAAATGCTGATGACGCTGATATTAGATGTTCTTCTTTCATAATTAAATTTAGATTATTTGTTATTTTCATGTTTTTAATTATTTTTTAAATATTAAAATAAACTTTTAAAACAAAAAAAAAATTTACAATTAAATTATATATTACAAAAGAAAATTATTTAAGTAGTTACGTAAATTTAAAAGCAAAATAATATTTAGATGGAAAAAACTTAAAAAAGTTAAAAGAAATAGGTCAAATATAATTTTAAATTATTCTTTAATAAGGAAAATATCTAAATTAAATATATTCGTGGAGCAAAAAAATGTATAAAATCATATCTTTGTATAATAAGAATAGAATTAAAATAAATAAATTTTTCTTTATCATTTTTTTAAAGAAAAATATAATAAAAATATTAAAAAATATTATTGTAAAAGAAAATATAATTCACTTTTTTCAAAATATGAGATATATTTTAAGTTGAAATAAAAGAAAATTCCTCAATAAATTAATTTTGAAAAAAAGACAGATTTTAACTAGAAAATAAAAACAATTAAAAAAAAAAAAAGTATTTTAAAATAAGAAATAATACTTATTTAAAAATCATAATTTATTTAAAAAGGCAAAAATTTACATTTAATTCACTATGCTTTTTTTATTTAACTAAGTTTATTATTGATTTTTCATTTTGTTAATTCTACTATGGTAATTCCTTTCTTTTATTAATATAGTCTTTCAAATTAAAAGCAGTGAATTATTTAAATAATTTAAAAATGAGAGAATAAGAAACAAAAAAAAATTATTATCAAAGTTTAAAGAAATGAAATAGGTTAAATTTTATTTGTGTTTTTATATAACTTTGATTAATAATTCAAATTATAATAAAAATATTGAAATCAAATAGTCAATATCTTGCAGTAAATAATAAATCTATTATTACCAAAGTTTCTCAAAATTAAATGCATAATTTAAAAATTTAAGTATTAAATATGTTATATATATTAATATTGTTTAATGAATTTATTTTCCATTTGTAAGCAATAATTTAATTAAAAAATTCTTCTTTAATATATAAATATAATAATAAAGTTTTATATCAATTCAAAAAATTATTCCATTGATTTTTATCAAAAACAGAATTTTTAGTTTTTTTAAATTGTTTTTGCATATCTAGATATTGATTCGAATTATCAAATTGATTATTTTCATTCAATTTAATAATACAATTTTGAAATTCACTTAATAAAATAAATAAATTATTTTTTTCTTTATAACAATTATCATCAAGTCTATTATGATGAGCAAGTTTTTTTTGAAGAGATTTAAATGTAATATTACAACCATCCTTACAATAATAATTATTATTTTCGTTTTCTTTTATGTTATTTTGAAAATTATGTTGAATAATATTATTTGAATATGCCATTGGATAAGGACAATCAAAATAAATTCTCTCTCTTTTTTTACATAATAGCTTTTGAATATATGAACTTGAAATTTGTGAAAACATACTTATTTTATTTTATTTTCTCCACCAACGATTTTATATTATTTTTGATTTCATCAATAATTAAATCATAATATAATTATATACGTGCATAAATGCTAATAATAATTATTTTTCTTTTAAAACGAAAAATTTAGCTTATATACTATGATATAATTTTTATTAAATTCATCAATTTGTTTTGAAATTAAAATATGTAAATATCATATATTTTTTATTTTACCAATCATATATGATATAACATATTTAAACAGTTATTTTTTTTACTTTTTTTATTAAAGAATCAAAACAAAAGATTTCAAATTAAATTTAACATTAATAATAAATATAAATATATATATTTAATATATAAAATAATTAAATTAAAAGCATAAATTTCAAAAAAAAAAAAATAAAATTTTGCATAAAAAAATAAATTATTTAATAAAAAATGAATAAAAATAAATTAATCATTATAAATTGATTTTTGACTAGAATCACTAATATTTCTTTTAATATTACAAGAAGAATGACTTTGATATTTATTAAAACAAGGAGAATAATTTTTTTGTTCTTCAACATTATAATTATCAATAAATCCTTTAAATTTATTTAATAAATAATGAGTATAAATCGAAGGTTTAGGTCCAGTATCAATTAATTTAATATTTGGGACAAACTTATTTGGAGATTTAGATTTAGATTTTAAAAGCATTTTTCTTTCAGATTTATTCTTCATTATTAAACTTAAATAATTTAAATTTGGAATTTGAATATAATGATATTTTACTCCTTTACTATTATTATTAACTTTATTTTCTTCAATACTTTTTTTTTCTTTTGAATTTGATTTTTTTTTCATTGATTGATTTAAACCCATATTCTTTATTAATATATTACTATATGATATTGAAGATTTATTTGTTGAATTTTCTCCATTATTTAAAGTTTTATTTAAAGAATTTCTAGAAATATTTGATTCTTTTTTTAATAAATTTTTTTTTGTTTTTTTTTGAGACTTTTTATTTTGATCTTTTAATATATCTGTATTTGAAATATTTGATAATTTTGTTTGACTTAAAGATTTATATTTTATACCTTTTACTTTTTTTTGATTTTCTAAAGAAAAAACTAAATTTTTTTCTAAATTTAAATTAGAATTTGTTATTATTTCAATTTTTTTTTTTTTTGTTTGAGATTTTTTTTTATTTTCCTTTTTCTTATGAGAAAATAAAAAAAAATTTATTTGTTTTTCAATATAATAATTTAAATAATAATCTTTTGATTTTCTAAACATTAAAATCTTATCGAAAAACTTTTTTATTTCATTGCTAATTTCATTTTTATAATGTTTTAACAAACCATCATAATTTTGTAAATTTTTTAAAGTCTTTGCTAAGTGAAAATAAAAAGAAATAATTTTAAATAAAATATTAAAAAATTCTTCTGAAAAAATATCATTAAAACAAAAGATTTTCATTCTAATCTTTTCACTTTTTTGAATATCATTTAATAAATTTGAAATAATAGTAAATTCATTTTGAATTTTCTTTCCGAAATTAATATTTCTTGTAGTAAAAGACATTAATTAAAATAATTTTCAAAAAGAAAAAAAAATAATTATTTAAAAATTCAATTTAAAATGAATAAATATAATAACATACTTTTTTTCATTATAAACTTTAAAATATTAAAAATTTATATAAAAAAATATAAAAAATTGTATCAAAAAAATAAAAAATGGGTTGCATATGTCCTAAGCAATTAAATTTGAATTTAGAAATTCCAATTAATCAAAATGATAATATAAATTCATTTACAAAATATATTAATATAAATGAATCTTCAAATGATAATTTTTATTTATCTGAAGAAACAAAACCAAAAATCAAAAAATATAATTCAGATGATTTCCAAAAATTAATTGAATTTAAAGAGAAATTAAATTTATCTGAAATTGAATCAAAATTAAAACAATTAACACAAACTAATTTTAATTACCCAGAATTAGAAGATGTTGAAGTTGGAGAAGGATATAAAAAAATTAAAGGATATATAAGTAAAATAAGTTTATATGAATTAGAAGAAGTTAGAAAAGAATTTTGGGAAAATAAAAAAGAAGGAAATGAAAATATTTGGAAAGAATTAAAATATATTTGTGAAACAGAAAATATAAAAGATACAAAAATAAAAGAAATATTTATTTCATTTAATTTTATTCCATTATATAATTCAATAAATATTTGTATAGATTTTAAAAAAAATATTTATGAAATTCCTAATTATTGTATTCAAAATCCTTCTGAATATGATTTAAAAATTGATTCTTATTCTGATAAACCAAATTTCACTGAAATAAATATTAAATTATTATATTTAAATAAATTTTTTGAAATTAAAATGAATAATCTTGATACAATTCTTGATTTTAAAGCAGAAATTTTAAATATGGAAGAATTTAAACAATTAGAAGATAATTCTATATCTTTATTTTTAAATGATATTGAATTAGAAGATGAAAAAGAAATTTGGATGTATAATATTAATGAAGATTCAATAATTAAATTAATTATTAGAAATGTGGTATAAATTAATATTTTTTGTAATTTAATATTCAAATATCTTGGATAATATATTGAATATTTAATGTATATTTTTAATGATTTATATTAGATGTTTTATTGATTTTACTCTATGAAAATTAATTACTTTTGAATAGAAATAAATAATAAATTTTTATGTCTTAATTTTATTATATTTTGATATGTTGAGTAGATTATTTTATGATTTTTATAAATTAAAAATAAATAAAAGTAGGTTAAAGAAAAACTAGTTATGAGTGGAAAATAGATTTTTAAGTTGTAATAATCGGAAAAATATTAAAAATCAAAAAGGAAAAAATGATTATTTCAATTTAAAGATAATTAAGGTTTTTTAACTAGTATCTTATTTATAATAAAATATTTTTTCAAATAAAGGATAATAATCTATTATACTAATTTAGAAATAATATTAAAAATTTATTTCATTTTTATTAACAAAATAATTATTTATATATATTTAAATTTATTCATTATGAGAAGAATTAGATAATCTAAATAAAATGATTAATAATATATTTATATATTTTTTATCACTTATATTAAATTTAATTTAACAGTTATATCCAAATATTCAAAATATAAATATATTCAATAAATATATATATGATAATCATTTATTAAAATCATGGTAAATATATATACAAAATAAGAGATATATCAATATTATTAAAAATTAAAAGAATATTAAATTAATACTTATTTTTTCCTTATTATATTTAACAAAAAAATCCACAACATTTGAGAAAACTTTTTTTCCTAACTTTTTCTTTATTTTTATTTACAAAATCAGTTTCATTTGATATTTGATATTTATCTTGAAAAGATAAGTTAATATTATTCTGATTATTTACAATAATTTGTGGAGATAAATAACTTTTGCAAGAAGAATGCGAATTATTGATAAAATTACTTTCTTCTTCTTCGTCGTTGAAAGTTGTATTTTCAATAATAACTAAAGCTTCTCTTATTTTTTCTAAATTTTTATTTTCAAAAATTTTTTGTAAATTTCTAAAACAAATAAATATAATTGCCATATCTTTTTCCCCTCCATTCTTAATTACATTTTTAAAAATATTTTTAATAATATTATCTAAAAAATAAGAGAAAGTTTCTGTTAGTAAAATAGTATTTTTCATTGTTATATAAGTAATATTGCAAATGTCCTTATTAGATAAATATTTAAAAATTCCTTTATTACATAAAATCATAAAATCAAAATTTTTTTGAATTCTAATTTTTTGATTAATATTAAAATTATAAATATTTTGTGCATTATCAGTAGAAAGAATAATTTTATAAGAAAAATGTTTATTTAAAAGAGGGTTTATATTATTAAAAGCTGAAAAAGTTGAACTTTGAAATTTTAATATAATAATATCTCCGTTAGAATCTTGAAGAAAAGTTTGATTTAACATTAATTTATTTTCACATAATTCATTATATTTTAAATCTAAATATTCTTCTGTTATTAAAGGATTATGTAAAGAAAAAAAATTAAAAGTTCCATGTTCATTTGACAAATTAATATTTATTGAAATTTTTGTTTTTATATTCGAAGATTCATTTTTATAAGTAAAAGCCGAAAAACCTTTTATTACTTTATTATCTGTATTTTTAGCATAAATTGAAGGAATATTTGTTTCAATATATTCTTTAAATTTTTTTAAATGTAATTTTATGGAATAAACAGGAATTATTTTATTTAAATTATTTTTCAAATCTGATTGATTCTTATTTATTAGTAATCCATTATCATCTGAATTAGTAGATAATACTTCTGAAGATTGATTTATTTTATTTGAAATATATTCTTCTTCATTTTCGTTTTTTATTTCTTCTCTTATAATCTTACAAGAAAAATCAGAAAAATTATTTTTTGGACTAAGAGAATTTTTAGAAAAAATGCTTTTAGGATAAGTTAAATAATTATTATTAGTATTATTATTACTTTTATAAACATTTAAAATATAATTTTGATTATAATTGCAAGGACTATTCATTAAACTTCCACTATAATAACTATTATAAAAATTATCATAATTGGATATAGTTTCTTTTGAAATATCAAAATCACAAATAGAATTATTTATATTTTTAAAAGTAAATTTATCAGTACTTAGCTTTTGAATTTCATTAAAACTTCCACTTTTATTTGAAATTTTATTAGAATATGTTATTGGAATAAAAGTTGATGTTTGATTTAAATTTTCAAAATTATTATAATTATCATTTGTTTCTTTATCATTTACTATTATTGTTTTTACTTGTTCTTTATTACTTGAATCACATAAAGAAGAATTGTTTTTCTCAAAATTTTCTTTTTCTTTTTTATCTAATTGTTCTTTTTCTACTAATGATGATGATAATGATAAAGTGTTTATAGTTGAAAAATAACTTTTACATAAAGGTTTTTCTTTTATTAATGATGATTTCATTTTGATTTTTATTTTATAATAATATTTTTATTTTTTTATTTACTCTAAAAGTTAATTAATTAATAAAATAATAATATAATACTTATTATAAAAAAATTATTTAAATATCAACTCACAATTTTAAATTGGAGACTCTTAAAATTAAAATTATAATAGCTATTATATTGATTTTTTATTATTCATATTTCAATGAGGCAAAATAAATGCGAAGAAAAAAAGGAAATCATTTTCCCAAAAATATCAATAAATAATGGATTTAACTCAAATGAATTAAAAAATGAGATGAATTTGAATTCAGAATCTGAAATAAAATTTTTTAATTCTTCTTTTCCCATATCTAATTCACCTTTCAATGACTTAATAAAAGGCAATCCAATTTCAGATTATTTTTTCAAAGATACATTAAATGAAAATTTGCTTAACCAAAAAACGAAGAATAAAGAGAATAAAGAGGAATTTAAAAGAGAAGAAAATAAATATCCTTTGGATAATTTATTACGTAGAGCTAAAAGAATAGCACTTGATTCAATTAGGAAATATGATAATATTATAATTGATGAATTATATAATCATAATTTAGGTAATGGTGTAAATAAAAAAAAATTATTAAAAAATGATCATTCTCAAATAAAATGCACTGGAACATTATTTAATAAAGCTCTATTAAAAAAAACTCAAGGTGAAATATTCTCTAAAAATATAACCACAAAATATTCTTATTATCCATTAGACCACAATAAACAGCTTATTCACAAATTATTAAATGAAAAAGATGAAATAAAAAGAGATAAATTTAATAAAATTTTTAATAAAACTCTTTGTGATTGTATGGAGCATATAATAGGTAACAAAAATTTTGAAGAACTAGCAGGATTAGAAAAAATATATGAAGAAAAAATGATAGAATTAAATGAAGAAGAAGAATATAAAGATGAATTAAGGAAAATATTTAATAATTACCAAAAGATATTTAATAATAAAAAGCCTAGAATGAAAAAAATGAAAAAATAGTCAATTAATTTTACATATTTAAGATTTAATTATTATATGTCCCAGTTAACTCGTTTTTTGAAATATTTAATTTATTTTTACAAATATGTTGCTTTTTTATAATTTTATAATATATTTTTTTAAATATATTAAAAAATTAAAATAAAAATAAATTAAATAAATAAATTATGTTAAATAATAATAATTTATTTCCTAATTTGTTTAGCAGTTTTTCTAAATATTATTGTATTAAAATAAAAAACATTTATAAAAATAATATTTAAAAAAGTAATATGTAAATATCAATAAATAATACTTATAATATAATATCAACTCTATTAATTTTTATTTTTAAATATAATTTAGGAACATTACAATTACTATTGGAGAGTTTACCACAAAAATTATCATTTATTTTATTAATATTTTGACATGTAATTAAAGATGTATTATTTAAGGAGTTCATTAATAATCTAAGATTTATATTTTCTTCTTCTTTTGTCAGATAATCATTTACTTGAGTAGGAAAATTTTTTATATTTTCTATAAAAATATTTTCGAATTGTTTATAATTTATAAAATTCGATGAAGCAAATGATTGTTGAGTACCTTTTCTTCCTCCAAAACTATTATTACTGAATTGACTAAATATCAATGGATTTTTTGATAATAAATTAGATTGTTGATTTGCATTTGAATTATTTGAATTTTGAAATGGATAAGCATTGTTCTGTAGACGATTATATGATTCAAATAAGTTTGGATGAAATGAACCATCATAACTACTTTGAGATTGAATTGAAGGATTTTTTTGAGAACAAAAATTTGAGCCAAACATAAATATATTAATGAAATAAAAATACACTTTTTATATCTTTTTTATTTGAAAAAATTCTTAGTATAAATTAAATTTAATTTATTATTTTAATAATTTTATTATA
>JAEEGK010012195.1_pt1 | contig 19573 bp, 13 predicted proteins | sample 8958771 | NCBI WGS metagenome assembly JAEEGK01 (sample SAMN16246547, study PRJNA631951) | gut metagenome | biome: gut microbiome; feature: rumen; material: SC-attached | host: Bos | place: Iran: Karaj | collected 2018-10
TATGAAATTAATTAAAAAAAAAAAAACAAAAATGAACAATTTAAATAATCAAAATAATTTAAAAGGGTATCCCCAATATCAAATGGGACCTTATGAACAACCTATACCAAGAGGTGAAATGTATCAAGAAACAACACAAAATAATTCAACTATTCAAAACACTACAATGGTGGGTAAACCTTTTCTCCAAGAGGCAAAAACCTTTGATTTTGGAGAAGATGAAGAAATCTCTTTCGGTGAAGAAGTCAAAAAGAAATCAAATTTACTTTTTGAGGAAAAGCAAGTTTCTGCTTTTAAATTATATTGCCATTTATCCGGAGCATATGAAATAATTCTTATGATTCTAGGAACTATTGCTGCTTTGGCAGCTGGTGTTGCAGCCCCATTAATGTGTTATTTTTTTGGTGATATGGCAAATGATTTCGGTTCAGTTAATGTTGATGATGATCAAATAGAAATATTAAAACATTTAATTAAATGTAAAAATCAAGAAGAAATAAATGCTTTAGCAGGAGGAAATCCTGATAAAATATGGATATATACTATTATATATAATAAAGCAACAACTTTGTATAAGAAATTTGATGATAATGTAGATAATTTAGTAAGAAAGTTGTTAATTGTAGGAGCATGTATGTTTATAGCTTTTGGACTTGAAAAATTTTTGTGGTGTTATGTAGGTATGAGGCAAATGCATCATTTAAAAGAGAAATATTTTGCTGTAATTTTAAGACAAGAACAGGGATGGTTTGATGCAAATAATGCATACGAATTTAGTACAAAAGTTCAAGCACAATTTGAACAAATAACTTTAGGAGTTGGAGAAAAATTTGGACTTACTTTACAAGCTATTTCCCAAATTATTGTAGGACTTATTATTGCATTTTTTAAATCTTGGTTATTAACTTTAGTTATGCTTGCAATTAGTCCAACAATATTCGCATGTGTACTATTTTTAGTGTGTAGTCTAAGAAAGCCTATGGTAGGAGCAAGGAAAATGTATGAAAAAGCCGGGGGAGTTGCTGAAGAAATGCTCTATAATATAAAAACAGTTGCATCATTTTCTAATTTTGAATATGAAATACATAGATTTAATAGAATGATTGATTTTGTTCATTATTTTGATAGGCAAAAAGCATATAGATTAGGTTTAAGCATAGGTGGGGTACTGTTTTTTATTTATTTAACATTTTTTGTTGCACTTTTATATACAAGGAAATTAATTGGACATGAAGTTTGGAATGATAATGCAGGTGGTCCTTTTACATTAGGTGATACAGTAACTGTTGTATTTTCTACACTTATTGCAATATTATCCATTGGTATAACAGCCCCAAATATTAAAATAATACAAGAATCAGCCATAGCATCATCTGATTATTTTACTTTATATGAAAGAGAGCCTCAAATGGACTTTAGTCAAAGTGTCGAGATGCCCCCTAGGGATCAAGTCCAGGGAAGAATCGAATTTAAAAACGTGTGCTTTTCTTATCCTTCAGACCCTAATAAAAGAATGATTTTAAAAAATTTAAATATTGTAATTGAACCAGGGAAAAAAGTGGCCCTCGTAGGTGAGTCCGGATGCGGTAAAAGTACCACTGTTAATTTAATTGAAAGATTATATGAAACGACATCTGGAGAAGTATTAATAGATGGTATAGAAATAAAAAGATATAATTTACCATATTTAAGAACTTTGATAGGATATGTTCAACAAGAACCAGTATTATTTAATAAATCAATAAAAGAAAATGTTATTTTTGGAAGGGATGAATTAGTAAAAGAAATGGGAGACCCTGAAACATTAGTACAAAATGCCATAAATGAATCATATGCGGCTGAATTCGTGAATAATACTAAAGCTGGTTTAGATTATGTAGTAGGTATTAAAGGAGGAAAATTATCAGGTGGCCAGAAGCAAAGGGTTGCCATAGCTCGTGCCATTTTATGTGATCCTAAAATTTTAATTTTAGATGAGGCCACTTCTGCCTTAGATAATAAATCTGAAAAAGAGGTTCAAAGAGCTTTAGATCATATATCAGAAAGAAACGTTACTACGGTTATAATAGCCCATCGTTTAAGTACAATTAAAAACGCTGATTTAATTTATGCAATAAGAGACGGGCAAGTACTAGAAGCTGGAACACATGAAGAATTATTGGCAAAACAAGGATATTATTATGGTTTAGTTAAATCACAAGTTGGTCAAGATGAAGAAGAAAAATTTAATGAAAAACTTAAAACAAGTGAGTCTATACAAATCATATCTCGAAATTCATCAAGAATAAATTATGCAGAAGTACAAAAAGAACATGATGAAATAGTTGAACAAGAAGGGGTAAAGCATAGTGAAATGTTTAGATTATTAAGGAATAATAAATGTGATGTCGTAGGGGGGATCATCGGGTCTTTATTTGCTGGAGCTGTTACACCATTAACAGGTTATGTTTTAGCTAGAGCTTTTGTTCTCATCGCTTCAGGGCATTATCATTTAGTATGGCATAAATCATTAATCTGGTGTTTCGTGTTCCTTGTGGTGGCGTTTTTCAATGGTTTTTTCGTTTTTGTCAAATTATGGAAATTAGAAACTTTAGGGAGTGTTATTACTTGTAATATGCGTAAGGAAATAGTTGAAAAATATTTAAATTTACATGTTGCATATTTTGATATTGATGAAAATGCTCCAGGTGCATTATTAACTAAATTAAGTATAGATACAACACAATTAAATTCAATTATATTAACATTAGTAGGTGATGTTTTGCAAACAGCAGGAAACACAATAACTGGTTTAGTAATTGGTTTTATTTATGATTATAGATTAACTTTAATTTCTCTAGGTTTTATTCCTTTTATAGTTGGGGCAGTCGTTATAGCTAAAGATTCAGTACGTACAGTGACTAAAAAAAAAGATAACAGAACAGATATAGAAGCGGGTTCAATGTTATCTGAATGTGTCATAAATACTAAAACTATTTTTTCTTTTAATTTTCAAAAACCAGCTGTTGAAATGTATTTAGGTCTTTTATTAACTGAATCATCTGCGTATGTAACAAATTGTTTATGGAAAGGATTTTTCTTAGGTCTAGGGGCCTTTGCTACATATTGCTGTAATGCAACTGCATTCTATGCGGCTAAAGAGTTTATTTTAAGATTCACTTTAAGTTTTAATTATTTTATGTATACAGTATCTACTATAATGATGATGATAACGGGAATCAGTGTAGGCTTAAATGGTATATCAGATTACCCCAAAGCAAAAAGAGCTTTTATTTCAGTTTTTAAGACAATGAGAACAAAATCATTAATACCTCCTTTCCTAAGAGATAACGAAGGAAAAATTGTACCAGATAATTTAAGAGGAAAAATAGAATTTAGAAACGTGACTTTTGCTTATCCCACAAAACCTGATATTGATGTTTTAAAAAATGTAAGCTTTGTGATACAACCTGGACAAGCGGCTGGCCTTGTAGGGTATTCCGGCTGTGGAAAAAGTACAATAATTCAATTGATTGAAAGATTTTATGATGTTGAAGATGGAAATGGAGAAATTTTAATTGATGATATAAATATAAAAGATTATAATTTATATTTATTAAGAAAAAGAATAGGTCTTGTAAGTCAAGAACCAGTATTATTTAAAAGGAGTGTATATCAGAATATATTATACGGAAGATTAGATGCTAAACCAGATGAAGTATTAGCAGCCGCAAAAGCTGCGGTTATTGAAAAATTCTTTGACCAAAAGCAAATGGGGACAAAAGAGGATCCCGTTTCTGGTGGAGAAAAACAAAGATTAGCAATTGCAAGAGCTTTTTTAAAAGATCCTATCATATTATTATTAGATGAGGCCACTTCTGCTCTTGATAAAGAAAGTGAAAAAGGGGTCCAAGCTAGTATCGATGTTTTACAAAAAGGAAGAACTTCAATGGCTGTTGCACATAGATTAAGTACTATACAAAATTCAGATGTAATTCTTGTTATGGAAAATGGTAAATTAGTAGAAAAAGGTACTCATGAAGAACTTTTAGCTCTTGGTCGTAAATATGCAAATTTGTATAAATACTCGGAACAATAATTTAAAATTATTTTTTGATTTAAAATATTTTTTGCTTTGTAATTAAATGAAATAATTTACTATATAATAAATAATTTTAATTTATTATTAATTTTAACATTAAATAATTTAAATCAAATATTTAATTATTAAATATTTATTTATTAAATATTTATTTATTAAAATAAATGTAATTATAAAAATCAAATATAAATATAAATAAAAAATAAAATATTTTATTTTTAAGAAAAAATTATTATTAAATATATTAAATAAATTCTACATTATTAATGAATATTTTAAATTAAATTTTAAATAAATACATACAATTATTAAATAAAAAAGTTTTAATAATTTATTTATATTTATTATTTTAAATTAATTTTGTTTTAAAGAAGAAATAAAATCATCTTTTGTTTTTTTTAATTCTTCAAATTTATTTTTTGATTCATTAAAATTTTTAAATTCATTAGGTTGAATTTGTTCTTTTAAAGATTGAATTAAAGTATCTTTTTCAAGTAATTTTTGACTAACTGAATTTACAATTTCATTTTCATCAAAATTAATTTTGTTTTTATTTATTGTCTCTTTTAATTTATTTTTTAAATCTTCAATTATTTTATCTTTTTCTCTTAATTCATTAACAGCATTCATTAAAACTTCTTTCATTTCGTTTTCATTATTATTATTATTGAAATTATTATTGAAATTATTATTTAAATTATCATTTAAATTATTATTTATATTATTATTTATATTATTATTGAAATTTCCTTTAAAACTTCCAATTATATTTTCCAAATCATTTATTTTATTTTTCATTTCAAAAACATCTTCTTCTTTATTATTATTATTAAAATCACTTTCAATTTCACTGCTCATAATCATATTATTTTTATTAATATTATTATTACTATTTTTAATATTTTCTAATTCATTTCTTAATTGATTAATTTCTAAATTCAATCTTGAATTTTCATCCAATAATTTTTGATTTTCATTCATAAAATCATTAATTTGACTAACTAAAAATTTCGCAGCATCTTCTTTTTTATTTTTTTCATACAATTCAGGAATTTTTAATAAAGCTTCACTTAAACGATTATTATAATCTGAAATAATATTATTAAAATTATCAATTTGATTATTAATTTGATTTTCAATGTTTTTATAATCAATATTATTATTATTATTATTATTAATATTTAATTTTTTTTTATATTTATCTATTTTATTTTTTAACTGTTTATTTTCTTTTATATATGTGTTTGTTAAATTATCTAATTTTCTATTAATTTCTAAATTATTATTAAAAGTATTGAACATATTATTATTATTATTATTGTTATTATTACTAAATTTAACTTTTTGATTTTCTTCTTTTAAAAAATTAATTTCATTTTGTAAAATTTCAATAATATTATCTTTTTCACTAATAATTTTATTTATATCATTATTATTTTTATTATTTTTATTATTTTCTTCAATTTCAATACTCATTAAATCAACTTTTTTCTGTAAATCAGAAGCATAAAGAATTAAAGTATTATGTTTTGAATTTAATTTCGAATATTCTTCACTTAATTGATCAAATAAATCATTTATTTTATTTACTTCTTCAGTTTTAGTTTCAATAATTTTTTGAAGTTCTTCATTTTTTTTAAGAAAATCTTCTTTTTCTAAAGAAATCGATTGCAATTGTTTAACTAAATCATCTTTATTTTTAAATGAAATATCATTCATATTATTATTATCATTATTATAAAAATCATTTCTATTATTATTATTATTATTATTAAAAAATTGTGGACTTTCAGGTCGATTATTTTCAAAACTATTTAAATTTTTATTCATAAAATTATTATTATTATAATCATTAAAATCATTATTATTAAAATTATTATTATTATTATCAAAATTATTATTAAAATTATTATTATTATTATTATTAAAAAATTGATTTCTTTCATTAACATACAAACCTTTATTTTTAAAATGATTAATTTTAGTCGAATGAATTTCATTTTCATTAACTAAACTAATTTTATCATCTCTAATTAAAGGACTAAAAATTTCAGTTTTTTCATTTTCATTATGAAAACTTTCAAAAACATATTCATTATCATCTTTACCGAAAATAATTTTATCATTCGTTCTTAATTTAACCGGACTATTTTGTAATTTTTCTCCATTTAAATAAGTTCCATTGCTGCTATTTAAATCTTTTAAAGTTGCTATAAAATCACTATCAAATTCAATAATCGCATGATCTTTCGAAACACTAGGATGATTAATTACAATCACACTTTGTTTATTTCTCCCAATTGAAATTCGATTTTTAGTTAAATTATAAACAGCTTTATTAGATTTTAATATTCCCAAAATGTTTTTATTTTCATGAATAGACATGTTTTTTTTTTTGAATTATTAAATGTTATGAAATAATTATTTAAAAAATATAATTTAAATTTATTTTTGAATATTATAAATGTCTAATTTAATTGATGAATCAAGCAATTATGATAATAATAAAAAAAACGAAAATAATCAAAATAATTTAATAAATGACAACAATGAAAATGATGAAAACAATAGTAATAATAATAGCAATAACAATAATAACAATCCGCCCGAAAAAGATGTCGAACAAAACGAATTTGAAAAAGAACTTCGAGAAGCATTTAATGATTTTGACGAGGATCATTCAGGCGGAATTTCAAAAGAAGAATTAGGAAATTTTATGAGAAAATTAGGCTATCGTCCAACATTAGTTGAACTTCAAGAAATGATAGATGAAGTAGGAAAAGATCAACAAGGTCAAATTGGTTTTGAAGAATTCAAACAAATAATGACTAAAACAATAAGAGATGAATTCACTCAAAATAGTTCAATTGAAGCTTTTGCCGTTTTTGATAAGAATAAAACTGGAAAAATTAAAAAAGAAAATTTACAAAATATTTTATTAACTAAAGGAGATCAAAATATGACTGATAATGAAGTTTATGATTTGTTAGATAATTATATTGATTTTGATGAAAATGGGGAAATTAATTATAAAGATTTTGTTAAACAAACGTTTGATTTGTTTAAATAATAATTTTATTTTTTTTTATTGTATATTATTAATTTATAAATACCATTAAAATTATTTTATGAATATTTTTTATAAAAATAATTTTTATTTTTCTATTCTTATTTTTAATATTATTTTCTAAATTTAATAGAAAAATAATATTAATCATAGAAAAATAAATTCAAAAATTTTCAAAATATTATTTTAATTTTAAATAATATTTTTGTCCTTTTTTGAAACATAATTTAAAAAAAAAATTATTATTTATATAAAAAATTATTAATTATTATTGATTATAAATATTTTATATTAAAACTTTTTTTGACCCAAGGATAACTTTCATTTAAACTATATTCACCCGGTCCTAAACAATTATTTTTAGACACTTTAAATCTTTCATTCGTACTATTAAATCCATTTTTATAGAAATGTTTATTAAAACTAAAACCAGTTTCATTGTAACTTCCATTAATATTATTATTCTTATTAAACGCATATTCATTATTAAAATAACTTCCAGGTCCAACATTATTTTTATTTTCAATTAAATTTCTTTTACTTAATTCCGAACTATTAAATGAATACATATTACAATTATGTTTTAATTTATTATTTTTATATTCAATTGTATACAAATTAGAATTATAAAATTTTTCTTTTCCACTAATATTTTTATTCATATTATTATTAATAGAAGAAGTTTTTGGCCTTGAATTTATTTCATTACTATTCAATAAATTTTTACCTGTTCGAATATCAACAAATCTTCCATTAAATTGAATAGTATTTGAATCACCTGTATTGCTAAAAGGATTAATATAAGAACCTGGTCCAGGATTTTCCATTTGTTTTTTTAAATCGCTTTCACTTTCAAAAAACCTTCTTTCTTTTCTATAAAAAGTCCCCATTAATGTACTTTTAGATGTATTATTTGTAGTAGAATCAAAACTTTTATTCATTGCGTTTTTATTTTGAACCATTGATGAAATGTCATTATTACTATTGTTTTTAATAAGATTAGAGCCGAATCGTTCTTGTTTTGATAGAAACGCGATATTTTTATCATTATTATTGTTATTTAAGAAATTTTTAATATGATTTTTTTGAAATGTGTTGCTGTATTTTTTAATAAAATATGAACCTGGGCCTAAATTTGATTTAAAATCTTCTTCAAATCCTGTTGTAGCTCCTTGTCCAAATCGATTGCATGAACTTCCAAAAAAGTAATTTTTATTATTTGTATAAATATTTTTATTTTTTATTTTATTAAATGAAGAATTGTTATCAACATCATAATAATAACCTGGACCGGGATTATTATTAACAATAAAAAAACTTCTATAATTATTATTTTTATTTATTATTGGTTGATTTTTCATTGATTGTTTAATTATATAATTTTTATAATTTAATTTATTAAAATTATTGTTATTATTTTCTTTCATTTGATTTTTTATGAATTTTCCTCTAAAATTTCCTGATTCACAATTAATGTGATTAATATTAGTGCTTGTTTTAGGTCGGATTTTTTTCTTTGAAAAACGGGGAACTTTACTTTTAGAAAAATTTGTTCCTTTTATTCGCCATTTTTCTGGGAAATCAATGTCATATGTTCCAGGACCAACAGTGTCACCTTTTAAACCTGAAAATTGTTTATAAAAATTTGGATTAGGTTTTTCGCTTAATTTTCCGTTTACATCTTCTTCATAACCAAAAAAAAATTTATTTGGAATCGAAGCAATTTTTTCTTTATTTTTGTTATAATTTTTAATATCTGAATTTTTAATTACATTTTTTTTCTCATCTTTTTTAATATTTTCATTATCTTTAAAATAATTTCCTGGTCCAATTCTATCATCATGAATATCTTTTTTAAACCTTTTTTCTTTAGAATTAAATCCAAATCTTTCATAATTTTCCCTTACTAATTTTTTTTTATTTTCCGGCAAATTTTTTCTTTCAAATTCTTCTTTTTTAATAATCATTTCTTTTGCATTCTCTCTTATTTTTTTATTTTTTTCCTCAAATTCATCATGATAATATTCACCTGGCCCAGGATTTAAATTCAAACTATTTGAAAATTTTTTAGTTCCACTTTGAAAAGGAAATTTATTTTCTTTTATTGGCTTATTATCACTAATTAATAAATATTGACCTGGACCTAATTCGTTTATATCAGAGTCTTTATTGAAATTTAAATTACGTTCTTCTTCAAAAACAAAAGCCATTTTAATTAATTGTTAATAAAATTTATATAAAAAAATTAATATAAATATTATTAATTAATTCTATAAAAATAACTATAATAAATAAACAAATAAATATTATTAATATTTCAATTAAAAATAACATATTTTATATTAAAAATATAATATAAAATATTATTAATACAATAATTTATTCTTTAATAATAAATATTATGAATTGTAATTATTTTTATTCAAACCGTTTAAATTTTTATTATTAAAAGAAATAAAATAATATTTTGTATGATTTTTTACTAGATTATTAATAGAATTTGAAGAACTTAAAGTTAATTTTTTTTTTAATAATTTATTATGACTATTATTAATTAAACTTTTATTATTTGATTTGTTAAGATAATTAATATTATTATTATTATTTAAAAATTGAAAAATATCAACAACACTTTTTGTTGAACTATTTTTATTTCTTGAAGAATAAATATTTAATGTTTTTGTATTGTTTAAAATAGAATTTTTATTTAAATTTTTGTAAGATGAATTTGAATTTATTATTAAAGATGGTAAATTTAAATAATTATTTTCTAATTTAGAAAAATTAAAATTTCGATTTTTTTTATTTTTATTTTTTGTATTTATTTTTTTTAAAAAATTTTTTGATATTTGACTTTTTAAATTAATTAAATCTAATTTTAATTGTAAATTATTTTTTTCAGAATTTTTTGTTGATTTTGATTTTTTTGTATTATTTTTAATATCAAAATTTTTATACGAATTTGAATTCAAATATTTTAATGTTAAATTATTTAAAATATTAAATTTATTTTTATTATTATTATTTATTTTATATTTATTATTAATTGTATTTTCTTTTTCATTTTTTGGTGATTTTAATGATAAATTTAATTCATTAATTATTTTAATATTATTATTACTATTATTACTATTATTATTAGTATTATTATTACTATTAATATCAATTATTTTTTCATTTTCAATAGTTTTAAATTTATTATTATTAATATTATTTTCTAAATCTTTAAATTTCAAAACGAGATTTTTTTCTTCTGAAGATGTTTTAAATTTTTTATCAAATTTATTAATATAATTAATAATATCATTTTTACATTTATTGTATTTATTTTCATCGTGAATATTAAATTTATTTTTAAATTTTTTTAATTTTTCAGGATTGTTTAAATTATATTTATTTCTAGCCAATTCAAAAATACAAAAAGCAATTAAATAATGTTCATATAAAAAAGACAAATCACTAAAAAATATTTTTTTCATTAAATTTTTCACAATTAAATTGAAATTATTTTTATCAATAAAAACATTATTTTCATCATAAAAATAAACACCTATTAAATTAATAATATTAACATAATCAAATAAAGTTGGAATATTTAAATTATATTTCAATATTTTTAAACAAAGAACTTCATAATACAAATATTCATTTTTATCATAATAATTTTCACTAAATTCATTTAATTCAATAATATCCATTTCAGGCGCATCATCTTCAACAAATTTTAAAGAATAAAAACAACAAATTAAACATATTAAATAAATTTTCTTTTCATTCAACTTTTTATCATATGTTTTTATTATATTATCTATAAAAACTATAGAAGAATACAAACTATTTTCATGTAGTTCTAATATTTTATTAAAATTATAACATATCGCCATTATATTATTTCTTATATTAAGATATATATTAATATTATCTTTTATAATTTGATTTGAAATTATAGATAATTTTTTATAATGAATTTCTTCTTGTTTTTTTATGTTTTTAAATATTGTAAAATAATCGATTTCATTTTTATAATGAATATTTTTAAATACTTTTTTAAATAAATTAAAATTTTTTGAGTTTAAATTGTATTGTAAAAAATTTTTTTTTATTTTGTTATTATTCACTTTATTAATACTTTGATTGAAATTATTGTTATTAAAAATATTTATTTTAGATGCCGAAGAATATTTTTTTGTTTTAATATTATATTTATTATTCATTAAATATAATTTAAATATTTATTTATTATTAATTTTCATAATTATATATTTAAAATTTTAAATTAATTATTTGAAGCAAAAAAAAAATTATGGGTTGTTGTAATAATGGTGATTCTTTTGCGGAAATTGAAGAAAGTGATAGTATAGATTCTCTAATACAAGTGTTAGAAGAAAAAAAATTATACATTTCAGAAGAAATTATGTCTTTATCTAAATATATGAAAAATAAAAATAAAAAAGATGAAAAATTTAATTTTGAATTGTTTATAAATGACGATGAATTAAAATCAAGGAAAAATTATTTAAAACTATATTTAAATAATTTAAATATTATTGTTAATATTTTAAAAAATAATAAAGATATTGATTTATATAAAACAAAAGATTATTGTAATGAATTTTATAATTTATATAATAAAATTGATGATAATGATAAAAATATTCCTAAAATTATTAATAAATTTGATAATTTAATTAGAAATAAATAATATACAAAAATAATATTTTTTTAATAATATATTAATAATTATATATAAATTATATTTTTGAATATTTATTATTATATTCTTTATTATTTTTTTTATTATTATTATTAGAATTTAATTGAACTTCTTCATATTTTAAATTATCATTTAATAAAGTTTCTTTGAAATTATTTTTAATAAACATTGAATTTTCATTATCATTTATTGAACTTATATTTTCATCTAAAATTGGATAATTATTTTCTATTTCTAATGTGTTATTATTATTATTAAAATTGTTATCATTATTATCAAAATTATTATTATTTGTATTTGAAGAAATACTTTCATATTTAGATGGAATATTATTCATAATATTTGGAATATTATTATTCATAATGTTATTATTATTATTATATATATTATTATTTATTTGATTATTATTATTAAAATAATTATTATTATTATTGAATTCAGAATTATCAAAAGATGAAATATAAGGATTAATAATTTGATTTTGATTAGGAACATTTGATTGAAAATTATTTTGAATCATATTATTATTATTATTATTGTTATTATAATTAAATTGTGATTGAATAAATTGATTATTTTGATTTTGAAAATAATAATTATTTCCAAAATTATTATTATTATTATAGTTATTATTATTATTTGGTAAATAAGGATTTATTAAATTACTTTTACTAACATTATTTTTATATCTATCTTTATATTCAAATTTAGAATTTTTATATTGAAAATTTTTTGGTTCAATATATTTATAATTTGACATTGAATTTTGATTCAAATTTTGATTATTAACAATATTGTTATTTTCTAATACATTTTTATAATTGCCTATCATCATAGTATTCATAACATTTTGATTATTATTATTAAAATTATTAAAATTATTATTCATCAAACTTCGATCAATTCTTAATCTATTATTATTATTAAAATTATTATTATCAATCATTACACTTTGAGCCATTTTATTTCGAATAGGAATACTTTCCGGTTGAATTTCATATAACAAAGAATCATCATTAATATCAATAGAAAATTCTTTATAAATTTCATTTAATTCCAAAGATCTTTTTAAATTATTGTCTATCATTAAATTTTGATTGCTTCTCAAAGAATCAATTAATTTAAATAAAGCATTAACAAAAGTTCCATTTTCTTTTGTTTTAAAATAAAGAAAAAAAGAACATCTTCCTAATTGACTTCCTAATAAAGGCAAAATTTCGCCGGAAATGTAATTTTTTCCAAAAACAGGTTCAATATATTTTTCATTATAAATTTTTGTAAAAGGAATTTCGAAACCTTTAAAATTTAAGTTATTTTTATCATTATTAATTATTACTATTCTATTTGATGTTAAAATAACTTTTCCTTCACATGAAAAAATTTTTGAATTTTGTGATTTTGCTTCAAAAGAAACATTATTTTTTTTTACTATAAAATATTCTTCATCAATTCGAATAGGTTCATTTGTTTGAGTATTTAATATTGGATTAAGAGCCATTTTATTTTAATTATCGAACAAAAAATAATAAAAATATAAAAAAAATTATAATAAAAAATTAAAATTTTTAAAATTTAATTTTTTATAATAATTATTTTCAATAAATTATATAAAAAATATTAGATTTTTTTTAAATTAAAAATGGCTTCATCTTTATTCAATGGATTCTATGCTTCAATGTTAAGCACATTTCATTTATTATATATAGTTATTTTGGGTATATTAGCAAAAAAATTAAAAATGGTAGATGGTAATTTTCAAAAAGGTTTATCTAAAATTGTAACGAATATAATTTTACCCTGTTTTATTTTCGCATTAATCGTAAATAATTTTAGAATAAGCGAATATCAAATAATATTCCAAGCAATGATCGGATGTTGCTTTTTATTTATATTCGGATTAGTAATTGGATGGGTAATAGCAAAATTATTAGGAGCAAAAACTGGACAAGCAAGATTTCTTGCAGCAGTTTTTAGTACACCACATACAACTTCAATGCCTGTTATTTTAATTCAAGTTGTTGGACCTGTTTTAGACGCAATAATTCCTTCTCGTTTTGTGACAATGGGAAACTCAGAAAAAAGAGGGTTATTATACATTGTAATGAACAGTGTTTTTTCAAACATTTGGAGATGGTCTGGAGCTTATTATTTAATTCAACCCGAAGATTTTTTCGATGACTATGAACCTGACCCAAAAACAGAAGCTTTAATTAAAGATAGCACAAGAAAAAGAAACTTTAAAGAAAGAGGAATTTCAGACTTTTTTAGATCTATTATAAATACACCTTTAGTAGCATCTATTTTCAGTTTATGCTTTACTATTAGTCCCTCTTTTCAAACCTATTTCACAACACCAGGAGCTTTATTGCATGAAAGTTTAATAAGTGTTAATATGATGGTTGCTAAATCTTACGGATTTATTGTTATGTTTTTATTAGGTTTATCTTTTTCAGATTCAATAAAAATAGGCGAAGAAGAAGAAGAAGAAGAACAAAAAAAAAATTTCTTAACCGCATGGGATTTATTCTGGCTCTCAATTGTTAAACTTATTGTAATGCCTTTATTAGCTTGTCCCCTTATTCTTTACATTTTTAGAACTATATTACAAGCAGATGATGTTATGGTCTTTATTTATTTGTTTATGGCTTCTGCTCCAAGTGCAATTAACATTATTGTTATTTGTTCTTATAAAGATTGTTATGTTGAAGAAGTTTCTTTACTAATGATAATAATGTATGCTGCTTGTATTATAACTTTAACATTACAAGTTACATTCTTTATTTATATATTAGGAAACGCTAATGCTGTCGCAGCTGTGGTTTAATAATTTTAATTTAAATCATTTAATTTAAATGAATATTAATTATAATAAATAAAATAAAATTATTATTAGTGAATATATAAAAAGAATATTAATTAAATTTTTAATTATAAAATAAATATTAAATATAAAATTTTTCATAATATTAAAAAAAAGAAAAAATAAAAGAATAATAATTTATTTATTATTTATTAGAAATAATTTTCATTTTTATAAATAATAATTTAAATGGAAATGAATAATAGTCTAAGTAATTTAATTTGTTTTATTTGCAAAGAATCAAAAAAATACTATAAAAAATGTAAAAACTGTAACAATTTTTTTTGCGAAGATTGTGTAAATAAATGGAAAAATGTATGTATTGATGATTTTGGAAAACCAATTTTTTGTTTTTTTTGTAAGGGTTATTTATCAATAACTGATGCATATTCTATTAATAATAAAATTAAAAATTTAGGATATGAAGAATCAAAAAATAATGTCCTAAATAATATAAATAATATCCAAAATAATATAAATAATGTCCAAAATAATATTAATGAAGAAAATTCAATTAATTATAATAATAATAATAATAATTATCCAAATGAAAAAACAAATAGAAAAATATTATTTTCAAAATCAAAAAAAAGTTATAAATGTATTATAGATACAAGAAAATTAGAAAAATATAATAGCAATTTTGAAGAAATAAACAATACTTCAAATAAAATGAAATTTAATGAATTTATTAATAATTCTATTAATTATTCAGAAGAATATGATTTATTTTATTGTGGTAAAAATAACAATATTAATTGTTCATGTTGCAAAGAAAAAATATGTAAACTAGGGAACTGTTTATGTGTAAATTGTATGAAGATAAATATTGAATATCATGATTTAAAATCACATTATTTAATTAACAAAAGTGGAAGATTAACAAAAGTTAATCAAATTTTAGAATGTTTTTGTTGTTGTTTGTATATAGAAGATGATAGACCTGTTAAATGTGGTTATGAGAATAAAGTAAGTAAAAAGTATTATACTTGTAAAAGTTGTGAAGATTTGACAAAAATAATAACAAATTATTTAAGTTTATCAAATATCAATAATTTAATAAAAACAAAGCAATAAAAATTAATTTAACAATCATAAAAATAGAATATTAAATAAATAAATAATTATTTATTTATATATAAATAAATTTAAAAAAATATAGATTAAAATAATATAAAATTAATTTAAATTAATGCAACAATCACAAAATTTAAACAATTTAATTGCAAAATCCGAATGTTCAGGTTTAAATATAGAAGGAGACAATCAAATAGGAACAATATTTGAAAATAATAACCAAACAATAAAAAGCATTGAAGGAGATGCCACAATGATAATTAACATAAAATTTAAAGAAAAAGTTAATTTAAATAACCTTCAAATAGATGGAGTTGATAAAGAACATAATCCATCACTAATGAAATGTTATGTAAATAAAAGCGATATTGATTTTTCAGATGTTGATGATGTTCCTTCAACTCAAACATTCAAATTAAACGATGAAATGGGAAAAAAACTTAAATTAAATATTCCAAAATGGAGAAATGTTTCAGAACTAATTTTATATTTCCAAAATGAAGAAGCTGATTTTCTAGAAATTAAATCAATTCAATGTTTCGGAAATATGGGTGGAGTTAATATTAATATAGGAGAAATGAAAAAAGGTGAAGATGAAAATTATGTTCCAATCAAAGGAAAAGAAGAATCAAATAATGTTTTTGATTTAAAACCAGGCGAAAGTTTAGATTCTTTTTTCAATAAATATCCAAATAAATACATTTTTGTTGATTTCCATGCTAAATGGTGTGGACCTTGTAAAAAATTAGGACCGGTCTTAGAACAAAAAGCATCTATTGCAGGTGCTATTGTTTTAAAAATTGATGTTGATAAACATAATGCTATTGCTGAAAAATTTAATGTTAGTTCTATTCCGAGAGTTTTTTTATATAAAAATGGAGAAAAATTATATGATATGACAGGTTTTAATCCAGATGCATTAGATGAAGCTATTAGAATTGCATCTTCTTAAATAAATAAAATATATTTTAAATATTATAAATAAATTATTAAATTTTAATATATGATATTAATTAATTTTTAGATATAAAATTTAAAATTTAAAATTTTATATTATAAAATAAAATTGGAAAATAAAAAAACAATATTTTAATATTTTATTTATTGAATAATATTTATAAATAAATTATTAATATTTAAATAAATTTTAATTTATTATTATTTTTATTTAGACAAAAAGGTCTGATATTTATCAATATTTCTTTTTAGGATATCTTCAATAGGACCTAATAATCTTTTAAAGCTAGTTCTATCCAAAGAAATAACTTTCACAGTGTCAGACTTAGCAATGATATTAGCAGCTCTTGGTTCCCCTCTAATTAATGCTCTTTCTCCAAAGTAATCTCCTACTTTATATTCCTTAATAACCGTATCAGGCTTACCAGGTTCCAAAGTCTTAGTAGCTTCGCATTCTCCTTCTTCTAAAATATAAAATACATCACCCATTTCTCCTTCTTTAATGATGTAATCTCCTTTAGAAAACGTTGCAGTTTTCAAAGCATCACAGATTTGCATCAATTCATAAGAATCAATAGTGCTCAATATTTCTACATTTTTCAAGAAGTTTTCATATTTTTCTCTTTTCTTTTGCGCAGCACCTTTAACAATATGATTGAAGGTTTCTCTATCTAATACCCATGTTATAACCTTATCACTTTCGGCTGTTATTGTGGCTGCTCTTGGAGCATTATATAATAAAGCCAATTCGCCGAATGCATCTCCTGGTTGGTATTCCTTGACTAACTTAGGTTCTTCATCTCCTGAGAACTTTTTGTAACAATTTAATTTACCTTCCTCGACGAAATAGAGACAATCACCTTTTTCTCCTTGGTTAATTATATTATCACCCTTTTTAAATACCTTTTCTTCCATAGCACTGATAACGACTTCTAAGTCTTTCTGTTCCAAATTACCAAAAAGGAAAGAATGAATCACACTTGATTTTATTCTCTGAATTTGTTCTTGGGTCTTTGGAACTAATTTTGCAACAAAGCTTTCTTTTTTATGGTAGGCACCGTAAACTTCAGCAGAAACAGCTGATCTTGGAATCAAAGACATTTTCTTCATTTGGGGATTGGTATTTATTTTATTTACAATATTATCTAATTCAGGATCGACATCATCTTCTTCATCACTTTCTGATTGATTGTCTTCTTTTGAATCAGATTTTTCTTCTTCGGCTTTTGATTCTTCTAAAGCCCTGTATTTTTTGACTTGGATTCTAAGACTTTCTAATTCTTTCTTTTCATCAATGGTTAATCCGGTTGAAGTGTATCCACCAAATTTTTTGAGGTATTCTATCATAAATCTGGCCTATAATTATTTAAAAATTAAAAATAAGTTAATTTACTGGATCTTTTGGTTGTTGTCTAGTGACTTCCATTACCATTTTCTCTATGCATGGTTTTATTTGTTTCAAAATTCTATCTTCTTCACCTGACATTATAATATTAATTATTATTTATTTATTTTCATGAGCAATTTATAATTATATTAAATTATATAAATGAATTAAAATTAAATATTCCTCTAAATGGGGATTGGGGATTGGGGATTGGGGATTGGGGATTGGGGATTGGGCCCCAATCCCCAATCCCAATCCCCAATCCCCAATCCCCAATCCCCATTCCCAAATTATCAAGATTTTTATATTCAATTATTCTTATTATAAAAAAAATTTAAAATATTTAATATTGATAATTTATATACATTTTTAGTCCAAGAAAAAAAATGATAATTTTATATTTTTTTATACACACAATCAATTAATATATATCCATTTTGAATTCATCAGTCATTGAAAACATATTAATTCCTTATTCATCAAGATTGAATTTAACTTTTTTTATTTTCGGTGGATTTATAATCTCAGAAATTTTATTCATCAAATTATCATAAATGCTTTTGAAATACAATTCACGTCTACTTTCGATATCACACAAATTACTAAATTTTTCCATATACGTCCTGCATATATCATCAAATTTTTTTTCATAAATTATATCTAGATTTTGATTTCCTTTTTTCCAGACTTTCTTTAATGAAGAAATTATAAATTCTTTATCGTGAATGCCTTCCATCATATTTCTTTTATATGTATCTTTTAATACAGTTTCTAATTCATCAATTTGTTTCATTTTTTCAGGAAATAAATTCATAACTTCATTTTCGCAGGCGTTTTGCAAAGATAATATTTCATTAATATATATATCATTTTTATCTTTAATTAATAATATTTCTTCCTTATTAATATTTTGCTTTATTGTTTTCCATATTAAAGACATTTTTATTGCTAAGTTTTTAGTCGAATTTTTAAGTAAAGGCTTTAATATTTTATTCGGAGTTTCCTTTATGTCATCTTTTGCTTCTTTGAAAAATTTAGACACTGATATTGAACGATATTGCGCTTTGGGCTTCTTTGATATCTCTTTTGTTGAAGATACTCTTTTTAATTTTTTGCTTGGAGTTTCAATATCTTCTAAAAGTTTGAAATGGGAAACTTTGTGGTTCATGTTTATTTAATTTAAAATTTTTTTTGGATAATTATTTAATAATTTTATTTTTTTTTTAATTAAAATTTTATAATATTTTTATTTGTGGTAATATTTTTTATATTATTTGAATTTGTTTTTTTTTTAAATTATTTATTATATATATTTATTATATATATAATATATATATTGAAAAAAAATAAAATGGTTTCTACTTTTAATTATAACTATTTATCTTATTTGAAAAATTTCGATATTTATCATTTTTTAATATTGGAAAAAA
>JAEEGK010012196.1_pt1 | contig 19573 bp, 14 predicted proteins | sample 8958771 | NCBI WGS metagenome assembly JAEEGK01 (sample SAMN16246547, study PRJNA631951) | gut metagenome | biome: gut microbiome; feature: rumen; material: SC-attached | host: Bos | place: Iran: Karaj | collected 2018-10
AAAAAATATATTCAAATAAAATTATTTTTTTGAACTTATATTTTATATTTAACTTAATTAATGAATAAGATAAAAATTCCAAGTATGGAGAATGAAAAAATAAAAAATAATTATAAATTAGCTAAAAATGATATAAATCAATATATCAAAAAATTAGAAATAGAGAGTTTACAAATTAAAAATAAGGCTAAAGAATATTTAAAAGAAAATAAAAGAGAAAAAGCAAAATCACAATTAATTAGAACAAAAAGATTTAATTCTCAAATTATTGATAGTATAACTCTATTAAAATATTTTAAAGGACAAATTATAAAAGGATTAGAAATTAAAAAAAAAAATAATATCAAAGTGAATAAAATAATAAAAGTTAATAGAGGAAATTTCAATATTAAAAATAAAATATAATTAAAAATTTATAATCTTATATTATTTATAGTTAATTAAATTTACTATTTTCCAAATATAAACTTTGATTTAAATTTTAAAAATTTTTAAAATTCAAAATTCATTTCTAAATTTTATTAATGTATTAATTTAAAAAAAAAATTAAAAGAAGATGAGTAATATTCAAATAATTAAAAGTCATTCATTAAAAAGTGATAAATCATCAAATAATTATAAAAAATCTTCAACAATAATAGGTAACTATGAGATAATAAAAACAATAGGTGAAGGTACATTTGGAAAAGTTAAACTTGCAAAAAATATACCATCAAATGAATTAGTGGCAATAAAAATTTTAGAAAAAACAAAAATAAGTGATGATGAAGATTTATCATGTATAAAAAATGAAATTAAATTTTTAAAAAAATTAAATCATCCAAATATAATTTCCTTATATGAAATAATAGAAACAAAAACACATTATTTTATTGTAATGGAATATGCAGAAAAAGATTTATTTTCATATATAGTATCAAATCATTTTTTAAATGAAAATGAAGCCTCATATTTTTATATTCAAATTCTTTTTGTAATAGAATATATTCATAATAATCATATTGTTCATAGAGATTTAAAACCAGAAAATATATTATTAACAAATAATAATTCTTTAATCAAAATAATTGATTTTGGTTTAGCAAATAAATATGAAGAAAATAATTTATTAGATACTCAATGTGGTTCACTTTGTTATTCTGCTCCAGAAATGATTTTAGGTAAAAAATATAATGGAATTGATGTTGATATTTGGTCTTCTGGAATTATCTTATTTGCTATGGTTTCTGGATTTTTACCTTTTGATGATGATAATGAAGAAAATATTTATAGAAAAGTTGCTGAAGGAAAATATTTTTTACCTGAAAAATTAAGTGATAATTGTAAAGATTTAATTAATAAAATTTTAGTTGTTGAACCACAAAATAGAATTAAAATAAATGATATTAAAAAACATCCTTTTTTAAAAAATGCTTATGAGAAATTTAATAAGGAATTTTTTAAAAAATATAAACAAAATATTTATGAAACTTTAAATTATAAAGAAGAAGAAAAAAATATTGAGATTTATGATCTTATAATTTATAAGATGATGAAAATGAAAATTAAAGGAATTAATAATCCTGATATTATTATTAAAAATATTAAAGAAAATAATTTTAATGAAATTACTGCAATTTATAAATTATTATTAAAAAAATATAATAGGAATAAACTTTTATATTCAACAAATACTACTCCAGTTTCAACAAAGAAATTAAAAATAAATCAAGATACATTAAATTTAAATAATCAAAATAATGATAAAATTAATCGACATGATAATAATTTATCAAATCCTAATTCTAATAATTATATGAATAAAAAAAAAATAAATGCAACAATACAAATTAATGGATATAATCATCATACATTTAAAACAAATCATAATTCAAGTACAAAAGACAGAGAAATAATTTCTTATAAAACTAAAAATAATAATGCTGATTCATTTAAATTAAATTCTTATAGTATTGAAAATCAAAATATTTCTAATTATTTTAAAAATAATAAAAAAAGACTAAATAAAATATCAAAAAAGAAAATAGAAAATGAATTAAATTGTACAATAAAAAAAACAAAGAATAATAAAAATTTAATTCAAAAGTATATTAATTTAATGAAATCAATAAAAAATTCAATGATAAATAGAAATATCAAAAAAATTACAGATTTATCAATATCATTTGAAAAGAAAAATAATCTGATTTTTTTTCCAATAAAGAAAAAAGTAATAACTTCTTCAATTCCAAATTTAACAGATACAAAATTATCCTTTATGAATTTAAGTAGTATTGATTTTAAGGAGAAAAAAAATAAGAATTCGTATAATAATGCCTCAAAAATTCATAAAAAAAAATCATTATCAATTATAACATCATCTAATTTAAATTTAGAGCATAATTTAAATATAAATTTACATAAGAGAGTAATATCAGGAATGCATTCATCAAATCATAATAGTGATAGTAAATATAAAAATATTACTAATAAAGTAAATAAAAAAAAACCTAATTTTATTAATTATAAAAATAAATCAAAAAGAAGAACTAAATCAAAAGAAAATAATATAAATATAAATATAAATATCAATTCTTATAGAAGTTCAAATATTATAAATAAAATAAAAGATAAGATAAATCAAAATAAAACAGTTATTCAAAGATACAATAATTATTTTACTGAAGGGGAAGCTAGTTCATCTTTTAATACAAATGCTACTCATAATTTATTTAAAAAAAAATTTATTAAAAATAAAAAGACAACTAAATTAAATACGATTTTTATTAATTTATCAAAGAATTCTAATTCAAAAAGTCCAAATAAATCAATTAATAATATGTCAAATATTAGTTTAAATAACAAATATATGAAACCTAATAAAGATTTTACTAAATTAAATAAAAATTCTTCTCCTCTTTTAAAAAGCAAAGTTGTTTTTACTATAAATAATAAAAAAAATGAATGTTCATGTTGTTCTTCTTTTTATTCATTAAATCAAATAATAAAGAAATTACAAACTTTATGTTCTGAAAAAAAATATAAATTTAAAAATAAAAATAAAAATCATTTTTATATTTTATATAAAGAAAATATAATTACAATTGAAGTCACTAATATTTCAGATAGAATTTTTTTAAAAATTTATCATAATAATGTTAATGAAAAAATAAGCAAAGAAATAATCAATAATATTATACTAGAAGTTGGATATTAAGAAATATTGATTAATTTTTATTTCTAATAATGCTATAAAGTGTGTTTTAGAAGTAATTATATAAAATAATTTTAATCTTATAAATAAATAAAAAATTAAGAGATAATTAATTTTAAATTTTTTTTATTGAATTCAAATGATTTTTTAATTATTAAACTAAAAAAAATGTACAAAACAAATGATATCCATTCATTAATATTATTTCAAAATAAAAATAGTAAATCATCAAATAAAAATAAAACAAAAGAGAAAAAAGAGAAATATAGAGAAATAAATCCCTTTAATCTTAGAAATAGAATAAATTTATCATTAAAATCAATGACACAATTTCAAAATGATAAACCGCCACAACAAAAATTATCTCTTCCTTTTGAAAAAAAGAGTTCTAATTCTAAAAAAAATTTATCAAAAACTCATCATTCAAAATGTCTTACAGTATCTAATTCCATTTTATATAATGATATTTATAATAATGGAATTATTAATTCATTAAATAAAAAAAATTCAATGAAAAATTTAAATAAAATATATATTAATAAAGATGAAATAATAAATTCTTATGAAAAAGGTGTGATTGCAATTTTTGATATTTTAAAAATTATTTTAGATAAAAATAAATATGAAGATATAAAAAGTAAATTTGTAAATGAATTTAATATTAATTTAAATAATCAAAAAGGAAATTTAAATTATTCAGAATCAAATTTAAATTCATCAAATTCTATAAAAAAAATGATTGATGATTGTATTAAAAAAAAACTAGTTAAGAAAAAAACAATAAAAAATTTCCAAAATCATCCTAATTTAAGACAATCACATAAATCTTTATATTCATTATCAAGATCAAATAATAGAATTTTATCTCAATCACCAAATAAAATTAATATTAATATAAATGAATTGAATTTTGTTAATAATTTTTTTACTGAAAAAAATAATGAAAAAAATTCTAAATCAACTCAATATGGAAGTTCAAATATATCAGGAAATAGAACTTCTAATAGTAAAAATTTTAGTAATATTACTTTAATTAATAATTCTAAAAATAATGAACAAATAAATAAAAACAAATTTAATAAAACTGCAGATTATTGTAGTTGTGAATTATTATCTAAAATAAAAAATAGTTTAGATGATGATTTAAAAGAAATGTTTAATTTTTCTTATGAAAATTTTCTTAATAAAGAAAGTGAAAGATATGATAAAAAATAAATATAAATTTTTTAAATTAAATATTATAGTTTAATAAATCAAAAAAGATATTTCAATATTCAAATATTGTGTTAATATTGTTAAATAGTTAGGATTAAAATAATGCAATTATAAATAATTTTCTTAAATTATATATTTCTATTAAAATTAATGTTATTATATTAAATATAAAATATTGTTGTTAATTTAATATAAAATATATTTTTTTAAAATATAAAATTTTCACTTAATGGAAAATAATGATGTACAAATAGATAATAATAAATCATCATTATTATATAATAAAATATTAGAAAATAAAAATGATTTTTGGGATGATGTTCAAAATATAAAAAAGTAAATAAATATATTTTTAATAATTAGTCCAATTTCAAGAATTAATATGAAAAAACATTATTCATTATTTTCATTTGTTACATTAAACAAAGATAAAACATCAAAAAATAGAACACTAAATAATTCATTTGATAGTTCAATTTTATCAATTGAACGATTAAAAAAATATCCTGATTTAATAATAAAACAAAATTCAAAAACAATTAAAAATAAAATGCCAAGATTTAATAATAGTTTGCAAAAATTTGAAAATAAAAAGAAAAAAATTTATGATAATTATTTAAATTTTAGTTTTAAACCAAAAATTAATAAAAAGAGTAAAAGTTTAGTTTCATTTATGAATGATAGAAATTTAACAATTTATGAAAGAAGTAAAAAATGGAATGAAAGAAAAAAATTAAAACTTGAACTTATTAGAAAATCATCTGAAGAAAGAAAGAAAAAAACTGAACAATTTAGTTTTATACCAACTAATTTTATAATAAATGAGAACTTTGAAAATGAATTTAATGAAAAAAAAAGTATATTAAATGACCAAGCAACAATTAATTATTTTGAAAGACTTTATAGATATAAATTATATAATATATCACCACAAGAATTTTATAAAAGAAAATTTGAAAAATATCTTACAACAATAAATAATGTAAAAGATTTATCAACAGATGATTATAATAAATGTAAAAATTATATTCATAATCAATTATTAAAACATGAATCAAATATTAATGATGATGAATAAGAATAATATTAATTATAAATGTATGATATGTAAATACAAATTTTTTTTTTTAAAAGCAAATTAATAATTTTTCTTTAATAATATATAAATATTTATTTATATTTCAAAAAAAAATTTTTTAAATCTTTTGTTTATATTAAAAAAGGGGATAATATTATTATTTCTTTAGTCATTTTTTTTTTTTTATGTTCTTATTTAATATAAGTTTAATTAATTTAATATTTTTCTTGTTTTTTTATTTTTAACAATTTTAGTAATGTCTAATTTAATTTTTGAAGCTGCAGCAAATAATAATTTTGAAAGTTTAAAGAAAGTTGAAATAGAGAGAAAAAAGGAAAAAAATTTTATTCCTAATTCCTTTAAAGATAAAAAAGAATATTTAAATAAAAAAAATATTAATGATAATAATAATAATGAAGATATAGTAAAAAGTATTATTGAAAGAAACAAGGCATTTATAAAAGAAAAATTAAATGAAAAATCTAAAATCAACAAATTAAAAACATTAGAAAAAGAAAAGATTATTGAATCAACTAAAGAATCAAAAAATAAAAATAAACTTGAAAATAAAGAAAAAAAACCAAAACCAATTATAAAAAAAGTTTTAATAAGCAAAGTAAAAAATATGAAAAAGAATAAAAAAATTGAATGTATAGATAATGAAAAAATAATAAATATAAAATTAAAACAAAATGCAATGAATTTAAGAAATAATTTAAATTCTATAAATATAAAAGATAGAATGTACCAAACAGAAAAAACTGGATTTAAATATTGTTTAAATAATTTTGATAGAATGAGTAATAATTATCTTTCAGTTCGAAAAACTTTAGAACTTTTTAATCAAGAAGAAAAAAAAAATATAAATCATAAATTAGGAAATAACCCAAATTCCAAAAATTCAAAATTAAATTATATAGAACCAAATAATGAACAATCAAAAACATATTCAAAATATTTCCTTCCATCATCTGGTTATTGGTTAAATTCAAAATAGTAAAAAACAAAGAAAATAAAAAATAAATAAAATTTAAAAAAAAAATATAAAAAATTAAAAAAAAAACCTAAATTATACTAAAAAAAATATATTTAAAAAAAAACCCAAACATCTCCCACCTATAACCTCAAAATTAAAAAAACTTCAAAAAAAAAAAAAAAAACTCAATTTTTAAAAAAAGCAACAACAGCAGTAATATCATCACAATAAATTCCATTTCTTTCCCAAATAGCTCTAGCTTTTTCACAAATACTCTTAGCACAAGCATCACAATCTCCACTATATAAAAATTTAGAAACTTCATTTTTAACATCATCATTAGTCATAAATTCCCAAACACCATCAGAAGCAACAACTAAAGCAATAGGTTTAATTTTTTCAACATCAAATTCTAAAACATCAGGAATATCACTAACACCAATATTATGTGCAATACCATCTCCAATAGAACGACTCATAGCTAAACCAGGATAATTATCATTCTTCATCCAAACACGATAAGGTCCCATTCCATAAACACGATCAACTCTTCCTCCATTTTGTTCAATTCTTCTTTTTTCTTCTGGTAATTCAGGTTTATGATCATGTGATAATTGAATTACATTATTTGATATTCCTGATATTAAAATTGCACGAGAATCACCACAATTTGCACAGTATATTTTATTTAATGTTATGTGTACTAATACACATGTTGAACCTGAGTTAAAGACATCAAAATTTTTCTGATTTTGAATAAATTTTGATAATGAAGAAAATGTTTGTATTAAATTTTCTTTTGATGATAAATTTGTATTTGGTTGAGCATCAAAATATTGTTTTATTGATTGAGATACATAATGACCATCTGGACCATGACCATCAAATACACCAAATGTATATTCTGTTGATGTATGAGTTTTTGCAATTGAGGAATCTTGATTTGTTTTATTTCTTCCTTCTATACTTACTCCACCTTTTGTAAATGTTGAATATTTTGATATTGTAATTTGTGGTTCTATTTTTTGTGGTTGTTGATTTATTTGATTATATTGATTAAATTGATTATTTACTTTCTGTGACCATGGATTTGTATTTTGAGTATTTTGATTATATGGTGTTTTAACTGAGTAAATATTTGGTGTTTGTGATTGAGTATTAAAATATGAATTTTGATAAATTTGTTTTTGGGGAGAATTATTATAATAATTAGGAGTATTTTTACTTGGTGATTGATATGGACTTAATGTTTGATTTAATTGATTTTTTTGAGGTTGAATTTGATATGGATTTATTGTTTGAGTTATTGGATTTGTTTGTTGTTGATTTTGAGAATTATAAGGATTTAATGTTTGGGTTAAAGGATTTGATGGTGGTTTATAAGGAGATAAATTTCTTTGAATTATTGGATTTGATGGATTTTGTATTGGATTTTGATTTTGTGGTTTTGGTATTTGATTTTGTGTTATATTTGAATATTGTGTTTGAGGTTGAGTTTGAGTTTTTGATATTAACATTTTTTCAAATTGATCGGTTAATCTATTTAATTCTTCATTTTTATTTTGTCTTGAATTAAATGGAATTTCTCTTTGTGTAATTGGATTAGAATAAATTGAAGGATTATAAGAAGGTGATGGTCTATTAATTGTTTCTGAATTTGAATTATATTGATTATTAATTGGTTTATTATTATTAGAATTATAATAATTGTTTAAAAAATTTTTATTAACTGTATCTGAAATATTATTATTTTGTTTTGGTGGTTCTATTGTATTATTTTTTTGAATTGTTGATTGAGAAGGTGTGGCACGTCTATGAATATAATGATAATTTAATGGAGTTGTTGCAATTGCCATTTTTCCTGCTATATTAAATTGAGATGATTGATTTAAATTTTGTTTTTCTTCATTTTTATTTACTATTGATGGATTTCTATATGAAGAATTCCCATATAAATATTGATTATAACCATATGACATTTAATAAAAACTAAAAGTTATTTAATAAAATAAATTCATAATGTTTAATTAAATTAATAATTTAAAAAAATATAAAAATAAAACAAACTATAATACAAAGTAAAAAAAAATAAAAAATTAATTTTTAATAAACTTCAAATTTTCAATTAAATTATCATTTGTTTGTTGTAAAGCAATTTTTCTTCTTTGATTTTCTAATTTATGACATTGATTTAACTTATGTCCTAATCCACCACAAAAAGGACATTCTTCCAAAGTATCACTTTTACTATCAGTAATACTAGAAAGAAATTTAGGTAATTCTTCTCCACATTCAATTAAAAAATGTTTTAAATCTAATAAAATAGCATCATCTACATTTTTATTAATATAAGTAGTACTCAAACCATTTTTTCCTAATCTCCCAGTTCTTCCTATTCTCAAAATATAATTCTCAATTTCTTTTGGCATATCATAATTAATTACATGTTCAATTGAAGGAAAATGTATTCCTTTACTTACAATATCAGTTGCTACTAAAATATCTTTTAATCCTCCTGTAAATTCTCTTATTGATTTTATTCTACTTTCTTGATCTTTATCTCCGTGAATTGAACAAACATCACATCCTTTTAATAATAAATATTCATGTATTTCTTCTACGTCATTTTTATTTTCACAAAATATTATTACTGGAGGTGGTGTTTTTTGTAATGTATTTAATAAATATAATAATTTATTTTCATCTTTTATATATTCTATTTCTTGTTTTATTTTCAAATTTTTTTTCGGTTTACCTGATTCTATTATTATTGGTTTATGTAATTTTTCTTTTAAAAATTTCTGAAATTTTTTTGGCATTGATGATGAGAAAATTAAAGTTTGTCTTGGTTCTTTAAATTTTTCTAACATTTTTTTAACATCTTCATCAATTCCAATATCAAATAATCTTTCTGCTTCATCAATAACTAAAATTTTACATTGTTTAGTAGATAATTTTTTTTTTTCAATTAATTCATTTAATCTTCCAGCAGTACCAATAATAATATGACATCCCATTTTAATATCTTCAATTTGATATTTTATTTCATATCCTCCAATACATAAAACAATTTTAATAATAGGATAAATTTTATCAGTACATCTCATTAAATATTTAATAAATTTATTTAAATTTTCATCAATTTGAATTGCTAATTCTCTACTTGGAACAATAATAAAAGCGAAAGGACCTTCATTTGGTTTAATTGGTTTTTTTTGTTCAATTGATAAAGCCATCATTATTAAAGGTAATAAATAAATTAAAGTTTTACCAGTTCCAGTAAATGAAATTGCTATTGTATCTCTTCCATTTAAAACACTTGGTATTCCTATCATTTGAATTGGTGTTGGATAAAATATATTTTCTTTTGTTAAACATTTTAATATACTTTGAGGAAATTTCATTGATTTAAAATTTGATATTGGAGGAGGAATATTTTCACCTTCTGTTTTTAAAGAAAATAAATTTAAAATTTCGTTTATTTGCTCTTTTGATAATTTTTGATATTCTTTTGGATATATCCAATTTGCTATTGGTCTTATTGTATGTCTATTTTGATATTTTGTGTATGATAATCCTGATAATAATGCACTTTTTAATATTATTGTATCTAATTCTTTTTCTGTTATAAATGTGTCGTTTTGATTATTTTTTAAGAATAGATTTGTATTATCTGACATTTAAAAGGAAATTTTTAATTTTTTTTTTTGTTTATTTTTTTTTTATTTATTAATTATATAAAAAATTAATAATAAATTAGATGAATACATTTAAATCATTAAAAAGCTCTCATTCAGCAAATAATTCTTATATTCAAAATTTTAAAAATACAAATAACAATTTATCAATTAAAAAAATATTAGAAAAATATAGAACTGATAATTATAATAAACCATTAAATAAAATTGATATACAAAAAAATTTAAAGCGCAAAAATCATAATCTACAATTTGAAATTGAAAAAAAAATTTATAAAAATTTTAAAGATACATATTCATTGAGTGCTGATTTTTATAATATAAAAGTAATAAATGAAATAATATGTAATGAAAATTCTCATATAGTTGCAGAATTTAAAGATTATTTAATTAAAGGAGATTATTCTGAATTTATTCAAAAATATTATTTATTAATAGATAGTATGGATTGTTTACCAAGAATTTATGAATATTATGAAAGTTGTTCAGTTATTTTTCCTAATTATGTTGTTTTACCTGAATCTAAATATTTATATAAAAATATCCAAAGAAAGCAAAGAGTAATTGATTATCAACAAGAATTAGAAGATGAAAAAGAAAGGAAAATAAATGAAAGATTAAATAATAATAATGAAAGTAAAAATGAAATTGTTTTTAATGAAAATATTATTGATTCTATTTTAAATCAAACTGATACAAGTGGAATTAAAAGATATTTTGGATTAAATATTGATAATAATGATACTTCAAATACATTGAATATTAATAATGTTATTTTAATGATTGATAAAGCTGAAAAAGAAAAAAAAATAAGTAATGAAAAGAATAAAAATTCATTAAATAAAAAAATAAATTCATTTAATATGATTCCTAATAATAATTATATAAAAGGTAGAAATTATAGAAGAAACATAAATATTGGTTTAACAAATATAACATCAAAAAATAATAATTCATTAATGAAAACTAATTTTATATATAATACAAATCAAAATATATCAAAAAAATTAAATAATAAAGATAAGAATAATTATGATAAAATTTCTTTTACTAAATTTTTTATGAATAAATTTAATAATAGCAATTCAATTAATTTGAATTCTTCTTCAAGACAAAAAAATAACAAGCCATTAATTAGAAATTATAAATTACCTAATACTTATATTTTAAATAATATAAAAGATGAAAAAAAAATATTCAAACAAAAAAAAATAGTCAAAACAAAAACTATTTCATCAACTAATAAAAAAAATGTCAAAAAAAATATAAGTAAAAATAAAAGTAGAAGCAAAAACAAAAGTAAAAATATACCAAATCAAAAATTATTATCATCATCATCATCAAATTCTGATAATTTAATAATTACAACTCAAAATGATAAAATTATTTTATCTATTCCAAAAAATCCATTAAAACATAAAAAAATTAAGTCTCAAAATAGTATAAATTCAATCAGACAAATTCTTTGTACAACAAGTGAAAGACTTTCAATAAATCCAGAAATAATGAAAATGATTGAAGCTAAAATACATAAATCAAAAAATTTATTAATTAATAGAAAGATTTCTAAATCAAATTCTTCAAATAAAAGAACATTTTTTACATCAACTAGTAATACATGTTCATATAATAATAAATCAAATAATCATTCTAAGAAGAATAAAAAGGAAATAAAAAATAATAATAATCATAAATATATTAATGCTACTCATAGAAATTATCGTTCACCTCTTTCAATAACAAACAATTTTATTTCTCATAATCATATAAATAATACAAATAATACTATTTCAAAAACAAATACTAATATTTCAAAAAATGATAAATTGACAATTGATTTAAATGATATAAATGAAATGAATATTAATCATAAATATGATTGTGATAAAATAATTAAAACTTATGAACATTATCCATCAAAAAGTATAATAAATGATAGTCATCATAATTTAAATATTTCTAAAAAATTAAAAAAAAATAGAAGAAGAATTATTTCTAATAATGTTATATTACCTAAACAGAAAAAAATATCTGTAAAAGGACTTCAAATTAAAGGATTTGATGAATTAATAAAAAAAAGAAAAAACTCAAATGCATTAAGTGAAAGAATTAAAAGTAGCCATATAATAAGTAAAAGTAATAGAAATTCTAATATAACAAATAAAAATTGTATTGATATATATCATTCAATTAAAAAAACAATAAATCAATAATAATAATATATTAATATTTTTATCCAAATATTGTAAGTATAAAGTTTTAATTTTTTTATAAATTAAAAATAATTGAAAATTTTTTTAACTATTTAATATTAATATTTGAAATTAAATGATTTAAAATTTTTATTAAAAAAAATAATTTAAATCAAAAATCTTTATAATTTATAATATTTAAAAAAATATAGATATTATTTAAAATATAAACTCAAAAAAAGAATTTTAAAATTCAAATAAAAAATAAATAAAGGTAAATATAAAAATAGGAAAAAAAGCCAAAAAATTTGTTTTTATTAAATAAAAAACTAAAAATAAAAAAAAAGAATAATATTTATACAACATACAAACTATTATTCTTCAAAAGATTTAATAATAAAAATATCGAGATTTTTTTTTTCAGTATAAACCATTTTTGGAAACCTAAGTTTAACTTTTTTTAAATATTTTAAAGGAACTTCTATTAATATTTTAGAATTATCATTATCATTAAAGAAAATAGGTTTTTTTAAACCTTTATAATTTTTAGCATGTTTTTGAATATCATTTATTCCTTGAAAATTTGCAGAATTTAATTCACAAATTTTTTTACTTTCAAAATAAGTCCAAGTTTTATTTTGAAATTTTTCATGAAATAATAATATATGATATGGATGAGTTAAATTAATAAAAGCATAACCTTTATTTCCTCTTTTTTCATAATCATATGGCATATAAATACAATCAAATTTTCCTTTAAATTCTTCTAATTCTTCTATTAACATTTTATCTGTATATTTTATTGGTATATTTCTTATCATTACTGTTGTTCTTGTATCTTTTCCATTAATTATATTATCTAAATTAATTAATTGTTTTTCACCTTTTAAATTATCTGTTTTAGGATTATGATTTTTTACATTTGATTTATTTACATTATGAAATGTATTATTATTACTTAATTTATTTAAATTTCCATTTACTTTATTTAGATTATTATTTGTTATATTATTATTTTTATTTTTTTCAATACTTTTACTATTTACTTTTTTATTTTCAATTTCATTAATATTATGAAAAGTATTATTATTGCTATTATTATTATTTTGATTGTTTATATCTTTTATAATATTTGAAGAAGGAATTTGAGAACAATAAACCATATTTAAATTCATAATTGGAAAATTAGAAAATTTAGAATCAAATAATTCACTATCAGGTATCCTTGCTTTATATTCTGTATTACAATAGTTTTGTAAATTTCCAATATTTGAATTTTCAATTCCTTCATTAGTTTCAATTTCTCTTTCATTATTATTATCTAAAATTTTATTATCATTATTAATAAACATATCTTTATTAATTTCATTCCAATTTTTATTAATATTATTATTATTACTTTGATAATTTGAAATAAAACTCCCTTTTCCTAAAGTTGGATAATTCATAGAAACAAAAGAACCCATTGGTGCAAATCTCATTAATTGATTTCTAAAAATTTCTTGTTGATGAATATTTAAATTATTAATATTAGAAATTTGATTAAAAGAATATTCATCTGGTTCAGTCATACAAATAACTCTATTATTTTTATTAATTGTACTACTATCTACTGTTGAATTATTATAATTCAAATTATTTTGTTGAATTTTAATAGAAGAAACTTTATGAATTATTTCATTATTTTCATTTGAATTTTCATTTAATTCATCTGAATCAAAATCATCTAAATCAGAATATTGTTCAAATATTTGATTTTCTTTTTTTGAAACTGAAATTGGAAGTGGAATTTTATTTTTTACTCTTTTTTTTTGTGAATTTTTAATTTTTAATTTTTCATATTTATTTGTAAATTGAACTGGATTTTCTTCATTTATTTTTATTTCTTTATTATTAGTTTTCCAATATTTACTATCAAATAATTTTTCATTTATTTGTGATCTTTCTAAAATTTTTGAATTTGAATTTGAACTTTGATAGCTTAAATCTTTTCCGTTTTCAGTTACTTTTTTTATTTCACTATTTAATTTATCATATATTTTTTCTGGATTTGAAGAATTTTTTGAAAATTCTTTATTATTTTTAGTATTTTCTCCTATATGAAATGAACCATCACCAAAAAAAGAATTTTCTCCCCAATTTCCAGAAATATTTCCTGACATTTTTAATTTATTGTTCGATTAAAAAAAGAATTTTTTTAATTATTATTAATAAATTTTAAACCTTAAATACAGTTAATATTAATAATAATTTTAATTAATATAAATTACGGTATATTAAATTTAAATAAATTATATTAGATACATATTTTTATTTTAAAGATAAATCTTAAATTTTATTATAATAGATTTAAGAATATTTTCTTATTTTTATTTTAAAAATAAAGCTTATTATTACTAAATAGATTTTTCCTATAAAATAAGATAATTTTTTATATTCAAATTAATTTAAAATGTTAATAATTTTTTTAATTATCTATATATCAACAATATATATTCATTAAGATAAATATTTTTATTTTTATTTTTTAATTGTTTTTAATAAAATTTAATTCTTATAAAACATTTATTTATTAAAATATAATTATACAAATTAACATTTTTTATTTTTGTTCTAATTTTTTGAATTTTCATTATTTAATAGGAAAAAATAATTTTTATATTCCATAAATAAATTTTTAAATTTTGTTATTATTTACCTATTATTATTTTTTTATTCATATATAAACACTTTAAACTTGAAGAGAAAATTTTATTAAATTTTTTATTTACAAATAATTTTAATATTTTTGAATGATTTAATTTAAAAAACATAAAAAAAATAAATATTATTTTTTTTTTAAGTTATAATTATATTAATTTATGGAAGCATTTTCAAAAGTCAAACCTCACAAAATAAAAATCTCAGAATATGAATTCATGCAAACATTAGGAGCAGGTTCCTTTGGTCGTGTAAAATTATCAAAGCATAAATCAACAGGGAAATTTTGGGCAATTAAAATATTAAAAAAAGCAGAAATTATAAAATTAAAGCAAGTAGATCACATCATGAACGAAGTTAAAATCCTCACAATGATAAAGCATCCATTTCTCGTAAAAAAAAAATTTAAAACTATATAACATTTAATAGGTTGGTTCAGAAGGTTTTTCCCAAGATGAAAAGTATCTTTATGTAGTAATAGAATTAGTAAATGGAGGAGAACTTTTTACTTACCTTCGTTCAGTAGGAAAATTCCCAGTAGATCAAGCATGGTAAATAATATAATTATATATAACAATAAAATAAAAAAAAATAGTTTCTATGCAGCACAAGTTGTAAGTATGTTTGAGTATTTACATTCAAAAGATATAATTTATCGTGATTTAAAACCAGAAAATGTATTAATTGATAGTCAAGGATATTTAAAATTAACTGATTTTGGTTTTGCTAAAATATGTGAAGGAAGAACTTATACTTTATGTGGTACACCAGAATATTTAGCTCCTGAAATATTATTAAACAAAGGACATGGTAAACCTGTTGATTGGTGGACTTTTGGGGTTTTACTTTATGAAATGTTAGCTGGTATTGATCCATTTAATGATGAAGATCCAATGGTTATTTATCAAAAGATTTTAAAAGGTAAAGTTAAATTTCCTAGTTCATTTAATTCAAATGCTAAAAGTTTAGTTAAACATTTATTAGTTCAAGATTTATCTAAAAGATATGGTAATTTAAAAGGAGGTGTTAATGATATTAAAAATCATAGATTTTTTAAAAATATGGATTGGAATGCTCTTCTTAATAAAAGGATTAAAGCTCCTTATGTTCCTAAAGTTAGTGGAAGTGGAGATTGTGGGAATTTTAGTAGTTATGATGATTCTGATGAAGGAGCTCCTTCTGTTAAACCTAGTGAAGATCCTTTTATTGAATGGTAAGTTTTTATGACTTTTTATTTATGGTTTTTTTGAATATTATGATAAAAAAAACAATTTTTTTTTTATTGGTTATTTTTATTTTTTTTTTGTGGTTTATAGAAGAGTTATTAATGTTTATTTTTTAAAATATTTAAAAAAAATTTAAATTACTATTTTTTATCTTTTTTTTTCATTTTATGTATTTTTTATTATTTTTTGTTAGCTGATATAATTGATGGATCAATATAAACTTCTTGTTCTTTTTTTAACATCATATTTTGATTTGATGATGTACTTAATCCTTTCATATAATCATTTTTCATATTTTGATATTCTTTTTTAGTATTTCTCATAAAATTTTCATTACTTTGTTTTAAATATTCTTTTTCTTTCATTAAAAAACTATCATTAGATATAACATTTCCATTTAAAATTTGTTGATTTTTTAATTTATTTTGTCTTTCATTTAAATACTCATCTGCTTTAAAAGGTTTTTTATTTAAATTTGAATTATAAAATTTAGTATCACTTTTAATAGTTTGAGTAGGATATTGAGATATATTATTCATATTAAATCTATTTGAATTTGAAGTTAATCCAGGATTAAAATTTAAATTTCTTAAAGTTGATGAATTATCATTATAATTATTATTAAAATTACTTCTTGAATTCATATTATAATCATTGTTCATTGGATATAAATTATTATTTAAATTATTACTTAATATTGCTTGAGTTGCATATTGATATTTTATATTATTCAAATTACTAATTTTCTCTTTTAATTGATTTTTTTGTTCATTTAATTTTGTTATTTCTAAATTAATCAACATTTTTTCATTCTCTAATTGATTTTTTTCTCTTATAATTTCTTCATTTAATATTCTTAATTCTCTTTCTTTTTCATCATGAGATTGAATAATTTTATCAAAATTTTTTGATGCAGATAATATATCATTTTCATCTCTATTTACTTTTTCTAATTCTTCATTAATATCAAATTTTTGTCTTCTAAATAAATCAAATTGATCATTTAAAAACATTATTTTATCATTATATGCTTTTTCTCTTCCTTTTAATTCAATATCATCATTTAAATATCTTTCTCTTCTATTTTCCCATTCTAATTTTTGAGCATCTAAATTTTTTATTTTATCATTTTTTTCACTTTCAAAATGTTTTTTATCTTCATTTAATAATTTTTTTTGATACTCAATTTCTTTTTCTTCATTTTGAAAAATTGATTTAAGATTATTTAATTCTGATTCTAAATCATTATTTATTTTTTGATTATCAATATTATCTCTTTCAAATTTTTCTTTTTCTTTAATTTCATTTTCTTTCATTTTTTGTATTAAATCTTCTAAAATTTTTATTTCTGATTGAATACGAGAATTTTCTTTATTATTAAATTCCATTCTTTCTGCTTGTTCTTTTTCAAAAGCTTCTTTTTCTTTTAATAATCTTGCTCTATCATTTTTTAAATTTTCTTCCATTAATTTTAAATTCTCTTCTAATTTTTCTAAATCACTTTTAATATTTTGATTTTCTTTATTTTGTTCAAATTTTTCATTTGATAATTTATTTACTATATCATTTATTTGTTTTGATGAATTTTCTACTTTTAATGCTAATTTCGAAAATTCATTTTGTTGTTCAATTTGCTTTTTAATCATATCATTTTGTTTTTGAAAATTATTTTGTTGTTCTTCTAATAATTTTTTATTTATTTCTTCTTTTTTTTCATATTCTGCTTTATGAATAATGGATAATCTTTCTCTTTCATTTTTAATTTGTTCATTTATATCATTTTTTAATCTATTTATTTCTTTATTTAAAGATTGTTCTTTTTGTTTAAATCTTTCTTCTTTTAAAATATTATCTTGATAATCTTTATTTTGTATATTTAATTTTTGTATTTCTTTATTACATTCATCTTCTTTTTCTTTAATTAATCTTTTATATTCTTCAATATCTCTTTTATGATTTTCTTTTTCTCTTTTTATTTCTTCAGTTAATTGATTTATTTTATTTTTAGCATTTTCATCATTTAAAACTAATTCACTAACAGTATTAACAAGACCAGTATTTGAAATATTAGGATTTTTTAATTTTTCTTTTTTTTGACTATTTCTTAATGAATTAGCATCAGAATTTCTTTCATTTGAAGAATTTGATCCTCTTGGATTCAAATTTTCTTTTATTATTATTGGATTTTTTTTTTCAATAATTTTTGGTTGTTCAAAATTATTTTCATTATTATGAGTGTTTATATTTTTAGAAGGAGGACTTTTTGAAGGTGATCTATCTCTTCTTGAAAATCCTATTAATGATGGTCTTTCTGCATTTACTTTACTCATTGTGTTACTAAAATTTTCATTTGTGTTTGTTTCAATTTTTTTATTGGGAAATCCACCTGTTAAATTTGGATTTATAGAGTTATTTTCATTTAATTTTCTTGAGTTTTTTTGAAATTTTGGACTGTCAAGTAGTAAATCGTCAAAATCTGACATTTTTATTTATTTTTTTGGAATTTTTAATTTTTATTGAATTTTATTTTAAAAGGTTTTTTATTTTTTAATCAAATTTTAAATTCATTTTAATTATTATTGATATTCTTAAAAAATGGATAGATAATTAATTCATTATTCAAATAAAAGAAATAATATAAAAAATATTGAAAAACCATAATTGTGAAGAAAAATTAATTGAAAAATATCAAGAAATATAATAATTAAAAAAGGTGAAAGATAAAATAAAAGATATTGAAGAAGTTTATTATGAATTTATTAATAGAGGGAATAAAATATATTAACAACTTTAATTCAATATATTCATATGTATATTTTGTTTAATTTATATTATAATTCTAATTAAAATAAAAATATTTTTTTTAATTATGAATACCCATTTTTTATTGATTTACAGTAAGAAAAATTTGATTATATTATGATTGGACTATTGATTAAGAATTAAAAATGGGAAATGAATTTACTTTAAAACTGATATTGATAGTCATAATAAAGATTTTAAAAAATTATATTAAAAAAAATAATAAGATAAATCTAATAAATAAGGATAACAACTTTATAGACAAAAAACTATAACAGAAGAAAAATTAGATAAAGTATAAAGAGAAAATAATGATTTGAAAATTCTTAATCATGTATACTTATTAGAATAATAAAAAGAAGATTTAAAAATTTAAATAGCAAGATTTATATTATTTAATTTTTTTTATTGTTAAATTAAGTAAATGATTTAAATTAAATATAATATTAAATTTTTAAAAAAATGATTTAAATAAGTAGAATAATATATTAAT
>JAEEGK010012197.1_pt1 | contig 19572 bp, 8 predicted proteins | sample 8958771 | NCBI WGS metagenome assembly JAEEGK01 (sample SAMN16246547, study PRJNA631951) | gut metagenome | biome: gut microbiome; feature: rumen; material: SC-attached | host: Bos | place: Iran: Karaj | collected 2018-10
AGATTTACATAGTGTACAAATCTCTTTTTTCTTCTGTCCCTGTAGTGATAGAAATACAAGAACATTATCGTAATATCACTAAACAAAAACAGGATGCCAGCAAATCCAAGAATCGGTCTTCCTTCTAATGCGCATAAATTGGCTTTTAATGCCATTGTACTTACAAAGTAACAATAAATTATACATGGCCACAAAAGGCGTCCTATATGCATTCTAAACCACTTTATCATACCAAGTACAAGTGCACATGGTATCAGCGGTAAAATGAATAGAAATGGGCTTATATCAGGGTTGATTCGGCACATATAGTTTAGGAGTCCCACATGGCCTAGCATAAATGCCAGAATCGCCAAAGTGATAAATGTTTTTTTCAGATACGTATTGTACAAGCCCATTAGCACGTCTCCTAAAAAGCAGGCAAGCAAGGCCCATATCATTAATCCAAACTTCTCTGAGTATGCCTGATTTATAAAAAATATAACTAAAAAGGAGGCACTACATACCACCTTTAAAGGGACATAGTACCTCCTAGAATAGCTATTATCACATACCAAAAATAATGCAATTATTAGTGCCACATAAATAATAGTTTCTATAATCATATATTCACCCGACCTTAATCATCCTGTCTGTCTCTAGCTAAAAGAACTTCTAACTTCTTTTCCTTGCTGAACATCAACGCTGCTGCACCAAGTAAGAAGCTTGCGATGCAAAGTAAATATCTCATATCAAAACCATCTGCTGTCTTAGGTGTTGCATCCTTAGTATGTCCAGATGAAATAGTACCGTCGCTGCTAACCTTGTAGGTAACAGTTGTAGTTGTCTTAGATGCTGTAGCTGGATTGATTCTAAGACCGGTGATTGCATATCCATCTGTATACTGGAACTGAACTGCATGGTCTCCTGTAGGGAGACTTGCAATATATTCCTTTGTAAATGTAGCTATAGTAGAGCCTGACTGAATGACGTAGTTACTTGGAGCAACTACCTGGCCATCCATAAGGATTCCTACAAACTTCTCCACTGGTCCATTACATACGATTCTGATTGGGCCATCGTTTTGATTAATTACCTGAGCTCCACCCTCTATAATCACATACTTAAATGTAGTAGCTGCCTCTTTTGATACATTAAATGCAGAAGCAGTAGTTGATGCAACTGCTGGTGTGGCATTGCTAGAAGCTGAGCCGCCTGAAGAACCACCTGATGAGCCACCACCTGAGTTGCCGCCTCCATTTGGGTTATCTGGATTATCCGGCTTGTCTGGGTTATCCGGATTATCTGGGTTATCCGGATTATCTGGGTTATCTGGCTTATCTGGGTTGTCTGGTTTATCTGGGTTGTCTGGTTTATCTGGATCCTCTGGTTCTGAAGAGCCTTCCCCAAAGTAAACCTTTATTCTACCTTTGTTATCTTCGTTTTCAACAAAGTACTTAAATACATCTGTCTCTGTATTAGAGCTCTCGTCTAAGATTCTAATAACAGAATTTGTCTTTGGCCAACCAGACTGCTCTCCCATCGAAATATTGTCTGCCTCGGCCTTGTTAAATATAAGTGTTGTTACATTACTATCGTTAAAGGCACCTGCCTGAATGCTTGTTGTGCCTGGTCTTACCTTATAGCTTGAACCTACATTCTTTGGAACATATACCAATTCAGTACCATTATATAAAGCTCCTGCATCATCTGTGTAGTAACCACTACCAGCAGATTGAGCAAGGATATTAATCTCAATATTGTCACATCCTGCAAATGAAGATGAATTTGCTCCTGTCATATTAAAACAAGATACATTTCTAAGATTTGAACAACCCTTTAAAGCAGAGTTTCCTAGATTAAGAGTTCCTCCAGCAAACAAATCTGTTAAGGCATCATAGTTCTTAAGTGCTGAAGAACTAATAGATAAGTCTCCTTCAGATGTTACGTACTGCAAAGCCTCCTTATGACTATCTAAATCACCACTTGAAATGGTGCCACCTGCTGTTGAATAGGTATTTTCTGAAAAACCATACTCTGGATCATCGCCATCGTCACCTGAATCTGTATCGCCTGCTGCCATAAGCATTGATGTTCCAAGAGCCATTCTATTAGCTGTACCTGCTGAAACAACATCTGACTGAGCAATAACGTCCTCCATTGGAAGGGAATCGTCTGCGTCCTCCTCGTCAGTCTCCGCAGCTGATTCGTCCTGCTGCTGTTCTAAAGCTTGCTGCTCTTCAGGTTCTTCGCCATCAAGAAGCAGTGCTTCATCAAGTCCTGTATCGGTTTCATCCTCTACAAGAACCTCCGGATTTTCTATCTCTGATTCTGCAATGGAAAGACTGTCACCTAGACATAGCCAGCCTGTTAGAATAATCGACGCGCTAATAAGAACACATCCAATTTTTTTCAATAATCCCTTTTTTCTCTTCATCATAGCATCCTCTTATCGGACTCTCTTAGCCACAACAAACATTCTACCGTCCTCGGTGTAGCTGTTACATGTGCTGAGAGTCAGTACCTTGTCTGTACTTGAAATGTTTATAGTCTCGTCATATACCGACAGAGTTTGTATATTATCTAAAAACTCCTGAAGCTCGGAACCGGTAACTGCATCGATAAAATTGTAGTACTTGTAGTTGTCGTCATCGTCATAACCCACCGCAGACAATCCCACTCCTACAATCTCGTATTCCTGCTCCTCATATAGAGTTTTAAATACTATCTTTTTGTGCGATTTATAATAATCGTAATCTAGATATCTCTTAAGTCCTCCAAACATCGTTCCCGAACGCATATTATGTCCGTAGATAATGGTGTTTGTAGTTGGATTAACTATGTCACATCGATAATCGACAAATAAAGTACCCGCCGTACTTTGCTCACCATAAAAATCACGTCTCAAATAGTATTCTGGGTCTGATGGAGACTGCATCACCGGATAGTTGATATCTGTATCCACCACCTCGAGAATTCCTACTAAATCGCTGTTTTGAGCATATATATCTGCCAAGTCATCGAGTATTGGTCTGTCATCTTTATCATAGTGTGTATCCCAAGGGCTAACTATCAAGTCCTCGGTGATAGTGTTTGCAGAGGCTGTTCTTGGATCACCTCCGTCAGAGTCCTTTACAGAATCTTTATCGGCATCTATGTTATTAATATTAACCGTATCTCGTGAATTATTTGTGTCTTTGGAAGATTTTTCTCTACCAGCCATCTCGGATGCAATTTTTTGAGTTGCAATTCTATCCTTTATCTCTAATCCGGCAAAGACTCCAATCAATATTACAGCCAAACCTACAAAAAGAAGGCCAAAGAACCTATGTCCCTTAGCCTTCCCAGCTGCTTCTTCAATAATTTCACGGTCGTCCAACAAGCCCGCAGACTTGTGGGCAACTACATCAGCCACGTGCTCAGCATACTGGGCACCAATTGGACTATTAAAAGTTATTATTCCATCACGAATGTCATTATAAAGGCGTAAAGCCACCTCTGGATCTTGAATATCAAGCTCCTGGTTTATGCACTCTATTTTTTTAACGTCTTCCTGGGCTGCTCGATATTCATAGAAGGTTTCGAATTCGAAACCTCCTATGATAAATTTCTTTTCACTAGACATTCATTACTACATCCCTTATTTTACTGTGACACGAATATGTTCGGATTCACTTACACGTGTCTTTTTACCGTTAACAATATTGTATCCAACTATATAGTAATAATAGCTATTACCAGTTGTCAATCCAGAATTTGTTAAAGAACCTGTACTTACTGGAAGAACAGCCAATAATTTGCCTGTACTTGTGGCATCATTTGCTCGGTAAATGTAGTAAGATGTAACTTCTTTATTGTCCTTAGGCCATGAAACAGTAACCTTTCCAGCAGATTTGCTCTCTACCTTAACTCCAGTCGCAACACCAATTGAAGTTGCTCCTGAAATTGTTGAAGGTTTACTTGCAATGGAAACCTTACCATTTTCTACAACAACTGATTCGATTGAAATCTTGTATTTTGTCATACTCTCAAGATTGCTAAATACATATTCGCTAGTTGTATCTGGATTGCAAGTTACAATCTTATTTGAAAGTACTGTCTTAACAACATTATCATTTGCATCAAGCTTTTCAATCTTAAGTCTAGCACTGTTAGCGTACATATCGTTAATCCACTGAACAGTCATTGTTGTATCTTTTGCTTTTGTAATCTTAAGTGCCGCTGGCTTGTACAAGTTAATAGGGAATGTCTCCTCGCGAACACCAATAACGTTGGTTGTTAATCCATGAAGGACAACCTTACCTTCGTTAATCTTCTGTGTTCCGTAAGATACACCATAATGCTTACCGTTTGTAAGAGTATATACTTGCTTGTCACCAGTTGCTGCATTGGTAGAGTAAATAAATACTGTAAACTCAGTTGGCTTAACTGTTCTGCCAGTATATCTTACGCTATCAAGTCCCTCTACCTTAACGGTATCATCGTTGATATTTAGGGCTTTAATGTTGTAAGTAACCTTCCAGGTCTTTACTCTATCGTTCTGGTCCTTAATTATATCGCCTGTTGCTGCGACCTTAAGTGTTAAGGTAGCCTGAATCTTACCGTTGTTGATAAAGTCGTTATCACCTGAGCCTCCAGACAATCTCTTGTAGCTAATTGTATCTATTTCAATTGTAGAAACATTTGTCTTGAAGGTAGGCTTAATCTCATATCCAGTGTAATAGTACTCAAAGTTGTTATCATCAACGATGCTTATCATATCTGGGTCAAGAACTATATTGAAGTTCTCGCTTGTTGAACCAGTATAGTAATCGCTATTTGCGTTGATTGTTGCAGTTCCTGACTTGCTCCAGTCATTAGATGTAACTGTCACCTTGTAATCTACATCCTTTTCAAGAGTAGCAAATGTTGTTCCGTCAGCCTGATACAATCTAACATCAAACTCTGGCACTATTTCTTTACCTGTTAAGAACTGTTTCTTGATTCCATTAACAGGGTTTCCGTTATTGTCATAAGTAACAATCTTAACAAGATTTCTATCACTCAAATCAGCTACTATAGCGTAGTTACGCGCTCTAATTCCTGAGTAGCTTCCCTTTCCTACTACATAAACGTAGCAAGAACCTGGAGTAATAGTCTTGGTTGCTGTAGCTCTTGCCGCAGCCTTGATATCTGTCAAATCTTTAAGCTCTGTATCACCCTTTGCATAATATACATCGTAGTCCTTGCCCTTTGTAAGCTCTTTGTTAGATGCTGTGTCTGTTACAAGCATCTCAGGGTGAACTTCCTCACCAGTATATGGGAATACAAAGTTTGTCTGATTATCCTGCTCTGCTGCAAATCTAACTGTAAATGAATTGTCAGAGATGTCATCAGGTCCAATTAAGAAGTAACATGTAAACATCTTAGATGAACCATCGTAATCGCTGTTTTCATTAAATGTTATCTTTGCATTTGCATAAGCTGCTTTTTCTGTTGTCGTTGGATCAAATGCAGCCTTGTTATTAAAGTATTCTACTGTGTACTGAGATGGGTCAACCACCTTAGACTCAGTTGCCAAACCGTAATCATACAATGTCACTGTTGGCTTAATATCCTTACCTGCATAAGGCTCGAAATAGTATCCTACAAACTCTGGTCCGTAAAGGTCCTCTTCGTCGTCTTCAAGAACTCGCATTGTTGGGTCTGTAAGGTCAAACTTAAACTCTGTGTCAGGTACGCTGTAAGCATTATCAAACTCAACTGAGTGTAATACCTGTCTCTTAACGATGTCATATGTACGCTCAATCTTGCCGTAGTACTTTCCTGTACCCTTGATTGTAAGAGTTCTTCTGCCAGCATGAATTCTCTCATCCACACCCTTAGAATTCTTGATTGTAACTGTATAATCTTCACCGTTTATAAGCTGCTCGCCATCTGCGAGTGTAAGCTTAGTTGTAGGTGCATGCTTCTCGCCGTCGTAGATGTACTTGCCTTCTACTGCCTCAGCACCAAGCGGTGTAGCCACAGTAAGGAGACCATCTTCTTCCATCTGCTCCAAACTAAGACCAATGTTAAATGCCACCTTGGTCTCATCATTATTGTAATTACCCATTCCAGTGATAATTACATAAGGGCTATCTTCTACAGGAATAAAGTTTCCATAAGAATCTCTCTCGTTAGAGTACTCACCCTTAGCACCAGTAGTATTGTTAGCATAAGAAATTGTGTAATCAACACCCTCTCTAAGCACCTTAGGACCTGTTCCTGCATCGTTTAATACACCTGCATCGGTAATTGTGATGCTTGAAGGAGTTGCTGCACCCTCAAAGGTCTCAACATCACTTACTGTAATTGTAATGTCCTTATCTACCTTGTCATCATTACCTGGCTGAGCCCAGTTATTTGCAATTGAACGCTTAGTTACTGTGTATGCAATACGCTTCTTACCTTTACAATTTACAGTACCACCAATATCAACCTGGTATGTACCCATGTTCTTAATTTGAGAAGTCTGTCCTGATGCGTTGTAAATTGTAATCTCGTAATCAGCATCATTAGGTGATACATAATTTCCGTTTGAATCTTTGCTGCACTCTACAAGTGTCTGATCATTTCCGTCGTAGTCTTTAACCTTAACAGAAAGCTTTGGTGTAATAACTTTACCAGTGTACTCGCCAACAACTGAATTATCTTCAACCGTTACAGTTGTTTTTCCTAAGTCAAGCTGCTCGATAGTAAAGCGCTTTTGAAGTTCTCCGCTAAACGCTCCTCGACCCTCAATATTAACTAATCCGTAAATTGGGTTAGCATCATTAGGTCTTGTGGCGCCTAAAGTGTTCTGGTCATAAGAATATACGTAGTCCTCATCCTTTATAAGCACGTTTCCATTATAAGTAACCTGAACATCTGGCTTAACTGGTATTCCGGCACCAACGTAGTGTGCTTCACCAACAATTACATCAAATCCTGTTGATGTAATGCTTCTAGGTATGATGTTAAATTCTTTTACAAGTGTTCCTGAATATGCACCTATACCTGTTACTGTTGCCCTAGCTACACCAACATTGTAGTTATTTACATAAGTTATTGTATAATCTCTGCCCTCACGAAGAGTAACAGTCTCGCCCGATGATGTAAGCTTAACTGTTGGAGTAGGTCTTATAGCATCCTTTGTATAATACCAACCAGCAGATGTACCCTGCGCAGCCGTAGGAGTTGCCAAAGTAAGCTCTCCTCCATCCTCAGCATTAATAGACTTACCTGTGATTTCAAATGGAATCATTCTAGGACCGCCCATCACCTGCGAGTTGTTTGGATTGCGCTCTACAGTAATGAGGTGTAATCCTGTATCTGTCATTCCATCGTCAGAGGTTATTACAAAGTTTCCATTACCTGCAGTTGTACTAATAGTGTAGCCTCCTGCAGAAACCTTTACACCATAAACGATTGGTGAGCCTGTGTAAGAAGCAGTATAAACATTCTTTGTGGAATCCCATGTTATTCCTGCTCCAGTTATTTCAATCTTAGTAACAGGATCATCCAAATCATACTTGGTTGAATAATTAAGCTTTATACTTGTATTTTCTTTGAAGTACTTTGAGCCTGCCATTGCAGTAACTCTTACAAAGTAGTTTGCTGCAGAAGATGGAGCACTATCTCCTTCATTATAATCCAGCACATAATCTACACCTTGCTGTCCATAAGCAACGTGAACCTCTGGATAAATATGTTCTGCAGTAAATGCATAATCACCCTTGTCCAAATATGCATAGTTTGCAATGTATCCTTCAGAATAGTCATCCTTACTCATATCTGCCTGGAAGCTAATATTAGTAAACGTACGACTACCCTTGACACAATTGTATACACCATTGTTGTATCCTGTGATTGTAACTTTTCCAGGACCAGGAACAATTGATTCTCTTGTTACCTCGTAGTTCTTTTCTGAAGTAGAAGAGCCTGTTGTGGTAGGATTTACAGTTACTAAATCACCATTTTGCTTCTTGTATTTAATTGTAACTGGTGGCAATTCATCATAATCACAAACATTGCTTACTTCTATTCTTGCATAATCATTGTTTGCAATAATCTTGTTGTTTTCTGTATCTACAGTATTTGTAAAATCAGAAGCTCCAATATCCAAATCGATATCAAAGTATACCTTCAGATCTCCTGAATACTGACCTTTTCCTTTAATGGTAATATAGTTTGCCTTGTTTGCTCCAGGCTCTCTATTGTTACCTCTAAAGTCAGCTGGTGAATCTGCCTCAGGAATATCTATGCCATAAATATCATAGTCAGTATGTCTCTGAAGAATCTTGGTGCCATCTGTTACTGTAATATCTTCTGGCATCTGTATCTCTTTGTTGTATGTGCAACTGCTATTTACTGTGGCCTGTAAAGCGCCCACACTAATAGATACAATTGTGAATTTGATTTCTTTTGTGCCCTTGTAGTTACTTCCTGCCACACCTTCGATATATGCACTGGCTTCACCTACGTTTTTGTTTGTAGCCGCACCTGTATTAGGGTCAGTATATCTAACGATGTAGTCAGTATTCTTAGTAAGAATCTTGCCGTTTTTATCCTTAACTACAATGTATTCATCAAATTTAATTTGGTCGCCTGAATAAATCGCATAGTATCCATTAGTCTCTGTGTATTCATCAACAGAGTGCATAATTGGACTACTTGCATTGCTGCTCTGGTCAACAATCATTACAGAATTGTTCTCCATATTAGCCTGTGGCTTTGGAGCTATAGTCTGTAAATCTCCCAAATCCAACTGATTGATAATATAAGATGAGTTGCTCTGTGGAATTTGAAGCTTTCCACTAAAGTTGCCCTTACCTTCTATGGTGACATGGAAAATCTTGCCGCCAGTTATTGTGTTGTTAGGGCCTATTAATGTGCTATCACCTTCAAAAATGTAATCTACGTCACTTGTTGAGTTAAGGACATAGTCCACACTGCCCACCTTGTAGTGAACCTCAAGGTTGTTTCTGACATCAATAGTTTCTCCAGTGTAGTCGTATGTAAAGTTCTTCTTTTCACGTACTGACAAGCCATCATTTATGTCGCTGTCATAGCTTCCATAAATTGGATTAACGAGAGCTACTGGCTTAATTACATAACCTATAGTCTTGGTTCCATAGTAACCATTCTTACCGTCTATACGTATTGTTACTATGTTTTCGCCGCCGTAAGAGTTGTAATCATCTCCAGCTGAACCAATATAAGTTAATGTATAATCTGTATTCTTAGTAAGAGTTGTTCCATTAGCCACAACTTTTACATCTGGCTTATTTCCGCCTGGTAACCATGTAACAACATAATTGCCCATTGCATCGGTGTTAGTAGATGCATATACGTCGTTTGTTAAAGGATTGATAAGCTGAATAGTTGTGTTGCTGCCATCCATGCTCTTACCAATCTCATAGGTAAATGGAATCTCGCCCTTGTAATTTCCTTTACCTACAACACTTGCTGCAACAGAAGCTCCTGAAAGCTTTGCCGCCTCTTCATCCTCTACCACGATTTCAAAATCAGTATCATAAACAAGCTCTGCGCCATTGTATGTTACCTTGATATCTGAAGCTGCAGGCTTATTTACGGTATTCTCAGCCCAATCAATTGAAATATTGTTGCCGCCAGACTTATTTGTGACTCTGGTTGTAACAGAATTCAACTCACGCTTAACTATATTGAAGTAAACAGTAACTGACTCTCCAGCATAGTTATTCTGGCCTTTGATTATTACCTGAGCTGCTTTGTTTAACTCATTATTAGCTCTGCAAGTCTCAAAGTCGCATACTTCTGTCCTGTTTTTAGTTGTAACTGTGTAGTCTTTATTTAAGCCCTTTTCAAGCTTAACATCTCCATCGTAAACAACTTCTGTAGCAGGCACCTGGCTGCCAGTATAAGTTGGAGCATATCCTTCACAGAAGTACGAATTGCTCAATCCTGATACTGGAGTTACTGCATGGCCATTAAGTTTGATTGTCAAGGTTGAAAGGCTCTTAGAAGTAATCTCGAATTCCTTTACCCTTGAATCACCTGTTAAGTTGTTCTTAGGAACGATTGTTGCTGTAGCCGTTCCCTTGGCAATATTGTTGTTGTAAATAACATCATAGTTGCCCGTCATATCTGTATCTCTTAAAGATACAACTACTTCTGGCTCCTGAGCTCTACCGTTATATCTAACTGAAAGAGGCTCTCCATCCTTAAAGCGAATCATTTCACTAGTAAGAGTTGCTGGAGCTATGGTGTAGAATCCAGTTCTTGTTCCAGTAAAGTTTCGTTTACCAGTGATTGTATATCTTGCCTTAGTTGAGGCATCCACATTATTGGTGCACTCAATAGTGTAGTCATCCTGCGACATAGTGTTGCCGTAGAACTTTAAGGTGTAGTCATCGGCTGTAAGGTTAATTGGCTCCCCTGGTAAATCTTCCTTGCCGTAGGTCTTAGCTTTTCCGCTAGTAGTAAGTGCAAACGCAACCTTCTGAGCGTTAATACTTACAGGAGAAACCTGGTAAGACACGATAATTTTTTCATTATTGTACTTATCAGCACCTGTGATAGTAATATATTTCTTGCCTGCATTAGCACTAAGGGAAGTTGTACCATCTATGTCATCAGAGTATGCCACCTCATAATCTGTAGTTGGCAAATCTCCCTTGCCCGATAGATAAACTCTAATTGAATTAGGCTTTTCAACCTCACCACTGTATTCTATTGAAAGCTCGGACTCCCAATCTCCTGCCTCAGTGGCATTTTCCTTGGTTGTCTTCTTATCGCCATTCAAATATACTATGGCATCACTAGCAAAGGCTCCCTCGATTGTAAATGTAATGGTCTGGGTTCCTGTATAGCTTCCAATACCTGTTACGGTAATTTTTGCTTTATTTCCCGTGTTTACGTTGTCGCTGTAGCTAAGAGTATAATCTTGATTTTCTACAAGTGTTTGAGTTGTAGACATATCAGAACTCTTATATGTAAGGGTCAACTTATCGCCTGGCTCAATAGGCTCGCCTGTATGTGTAAATGTAGAAACATCATTAAGCCATGTTGCTGTAAACTCGCCCCTCTCAATATTCGCTGGAGCAATATAAAACTTAAGTCTTATCTCACCCTGATATACCTGAGGATCACTTCCATCTTTAAAGATTACTGTTCCAAAGTGGTCTTCATCACCTGCTGTATTATTCTCGTATGTTCTTTCAAGGTTAAGCTCAACTGCGTTACCAGCCTTGTCTCTAATATTGAAATCTGTCTGTGAAAATGTAATTGGTCTAGCACTAAATTCCTTATTTGGAGTAGTCTTCCAAGTAATATCTACATAGTCTGAAAGCTGAAGGTTTTCAGATTTATATGTTATTTCCTCCAAATCAACAGAGCCTGTATAGTTGCTACCCATACTTGAAATAGCAGCCTCGTATACTATACCGTCAGCTCCAATATATTTTCTTGTAACTGCAATTGTAAAATCAGTATCTAACGTTGGAGAAGCTACATCCTCAGTAATGGTAGACTTCTTGTTTATATCTTCTACTCTTGTGACTGTATCTGTTGATGTATCAATAGTGTATTTAGCATTCGCAAAGTCATAATCATTAAGATTTCGCTTAGTGATTGTAAAGTCCTTACTAAATGAATAAATTTCTCCAGCACCAGTAATTGTCAATGATGCTTTACCTACATCAACATTGTTGCTATAAGAAACAGAAAATGTGCTTGAGCCCTTTGAAATATCTGTTTCACTGTCATTCAATGTAACTACAGGCTCAATAGCATTACCTGTATAGCTCTTGCTAAGGGCAGCCGTGCTTCCATCAAGCTTTATAGAGTAAACGATAATAGTATACTCTTCTGAGCTGACTCCACCAAATGTGGCCTTAACCTTAGCTCTACCAGGGTTATTTGCTCTAAGAGTTCCATCCTCACCGATTTGAATTGGAACTGTTCCTGCTGTTGTTGTATTAGTCCAACTTACGTTTACGTCGTAAGCCTTTCCTGTAGAATCCTTTGCTGTTACAAGAAGCTTATCCTTATCGTTAACAGCATAATAAATCTCTTTTCCTTCTGTAACAGTCTTGCCTTTTTCTGAAGACAAGGTAATGCTTGTGATTGGATATGGCTGCTCAGATTCATCTGTTTCCACTGAAGCCTTTATATCAGAATCACTTTCGCCGCCATTTATGAAGCATCCCTTTGTTCCCTTCTGAACCTTTATTGCATCAGCAAAATTGTAAAGGTTTACAGAATAAATGCTATTCTTGGCAAGCCAAGCACTATCTTCCGAATCGAATGTGATTGTAATAGGATACCAACCACTAGAAGTTGCTGTCTTGCTATCCTCACATTCTGCAACCACTGTTCCAGATAAAGGAGTCTGAAGGTCAGTTATTCCTTTTCTAACATCTGCAGTACATCCAAATGTTTCATTTGCCTCAAGGTACACATAGATAGTAAGGCTCTTAACTCTTCCGTAAGCCTTTGTAATATCACTCAAGCTTCCTGTTATAGAAAGAATCTCATCAGACTCTACGTCCATGTATTCCTGTCCTAAAATCTCATCATCCTTAGCACCGATGATAATTACAGAAAAGTGTTCTGATCTAAATGTTACCGAATCATTGTTAACATCTGACTTTAATTCTGTAAGCGTTGTATTGTCGTGCTCAACACGAAGAACTTCTACATCCTCGTCCTCTGCTTCTTTTACCTCAGAGATACCCTTTACAGTAATTGAAAGACTGTATCCATGGTCTTCTGGTTGATATACGTTTCCACTAGCATCCTTAATTGTAATGTCATATGCCTTAAATACTGTAAAATCGTCCTTGTCGTTATCAGAAAGGATATCTTCTACGCCGCCCATGTCTGCATACTTTATCTCAGCTTGAGCGCCTCTTGGCATGCGACCTTTAACTACAAACTTTAATCCATCAAAGTTCTTCTCGATATCCTGATTGATTATACTCTCATATCCACAGTGAATACACTTGCCAGACTTGTCATACTCACAGGCCTCATCGCCTAGGAACTCGCCACAATCTGCACAGTAAACACCGTGGCTTCCATCATGGTTGCTCTTATAGGTAAGATTCTTGTGCTCGCACTTTTCTTCTTCCTCTTCCTCAAGCTCCTCTTCGTCTTCAAGTTCTTCCTCAAGCTCCTCTTCGTCTTCAAGTTCTTCCTCAAGCTCCTCTTCGTCTTCAAGTTCTTCCTCAAGAGCTTCCTCTTCTTCATCTTCAAGCTCTTCGCTCTCTTCTTCAGCAAGAGCCTCATCATCTTTTTTATCTTTTTCTGGGGTTTCTACTTTTTCTTTATCTTCTTCAACCTTTTCGGTTTCTTTATCTATGTCTTCTGGGGTTTGTTTTTCTGCATCAGAATTAGCCACCTCTTCTGGGGTGGTTGTTTCTTCATTATTCTCCAAGCCTTGCTGGTTTTCAGTGCCTGTCGCTTCTTCTGGAGTTACTGCCGTTTCATCACCTGTTTGTTCTGACTCCGGTGTAACCTCTGCTGCACTTTCCTGCTCTGCTGGGGCCGGTGCTGCTTCAGCCGGTTGCGCCACCTCTGCCTGTGCGGGGGCCGCTTCCGCTGGTTCTGCGTTTGCTGGTTCAGATTCTACTACTACCTGTTCTCCTTCATCTGCGTATGAAGCAAAACCGCTGTCCATCGTTGTTGTGGCTATCAGCAAGCACAACAAAAATGCCATCACCCGTTTTAATAATTTCATGCTGTCTCTCATAGGCCAATTTCCCCTTTTCTGAAAACCCCAGGTTTTCAACGTATTTCTATATTGCTTATATAGCAGTTACACCCTTTTTCTCGCCGGATTTATTACTATTTCATCTAGGCAAGTTATCTTTTTTCAGCCAAATTTCGCGCAAATATAGACGCAGGTATACTACTACATTTTGTTTATCGGTGATTTATCTTATGAATATTAGCTTAAATACGCACTTTTTGTGTGAAATATTAGTGAAAGTAGCACTGTATTTTTTACTTTTAAATTTTTTACATGAAAAAATAAAGGAGCACCTGGCGTGCTCCTGATAACTTTATTCTTTTTTGGTTTCAACTAAGCAATTATAAAGCAACATCTCAAATGGCTCATAGTTCAAAACCGAAGACTCTTTACTCGCTAAAACCATGTCATTTCTAGTAGTTCGAGAAAAGTCTATGTCAAAGTGTCCGTTATTCATGCAAACATATTCAACGTATACTCGCTGGGCTCTTCCGTTGCCCTCCCTAAAGGGATGAATCATGTTTATCTCGCCAATTAAATATGCAAGTCTTTTGGCCATGACCTTTTTATCGTCGATATCTCTTAGAAAATCGTTGGCAATAAGCCAGTCCTGGACCTTTTTAAATTCTATCTCTATAAACTGAGTCAGGCAGAAGATTGTACCCTTGGAAATATCCACGGTTCTAATCTCGCCCGCCCAATCATATATATCCTGAAAAATGTATCTGTGAATCGCTTTTAAATGCTCCAAAGAAAAATCCCCTGGAATCGGACGCTGGCTAATCTCAAAATATCTGGCCGAACTAAGCTCCTGCTCAGCCTTAAACAGCTGCTCCTTGTCATGTATATCCAGTTTGTTCTTTAGAATATGAGTGTGTGGGTAGCAATACTGACCGTTGTCCTCATACTCATAGCGATAGTATTCATCCATGAGCTTATCCTACTGAAACATACTTAGATGTAATCTCTGCAACTACATCCTCCACATCTACCTCTTTTTCAATTATCATTCTCCCGCGTTCAATCTCCAGCGGAGTGAGAATCATGTCCTCCATTGCAAATGAAGCACGTACACTAGCTATCTTTTCATCAGTCGACATTAGTCTCTCCTTCTTTATCGGTCTAATATCCATCCTTTTATAGCCCTCTGCCTCAAAAACACAAAAACTACAAATTACCTTTGTATTATACCACATTTTCAATGGAGGATGCACTTAGGCATTTTGAATCTTTCCTGTATAAAGCTGATAGTATTTTCCACCTTCTTTAATAAGCTCCTCGTGGCTGCCTCGCTCAATAATTCTTCCTTGGTCGAGAACCATGATACAGTCTGAGTTGCGGATAGTTGAAAGTCTGTGGGCGATAACAAATGTTGTACGTCCACTCATAAGCTTGTCCATACCATCCTGTACAATCTTCTCTGTTCGGGTATCGATAGATGATGTAGCCTCATCAAGGATAAGTACAGGTGGATCTGCAATTGCCGCTCTTGCTATGGCAAGAAGCTGTCGCTGTCCCTGTGAAAGATTTCCGCCGTCGCCCTTTATTACAGTGTCATAACCCTGAGGCAGTCTGCGGATAAATCCATCTGCGTTAGCAAGCTTTGCTGCTGCAATGACTTCTTCCTCTGTAGCATCAAGCTTTCCGTATCTGATGTTGTCAGCTATTGTGCCGGTAAACAAGTGAGTATCCTGCAATACAATTCCAAGAGAATGACGCAAATCATCCTTCTTAATCTTGTTTATATTGATGCCATCATAGCGAATCTTTCCGTCTGCAATATCATAAAATCTATTGATAAGATTTGTAATTGTTGTCTTTCCTGCACCTGTTGCACCAACGAACGCAATCTTTTGACCAGGGTTTGCAAAAAGCTTGATGTTGTGAAGAACAGTCTTGTCCTCGTTGTAGGCAAAATCTACATCGTCAAATACGATGTCACCTTCAAGCTTCTGATATGTTGTAGTTCCCTCTGCTTTGTGGTAGTGCTTCCAAGCCCATGTTCCTGTGTGTTCCTGGCATTCAACAAGCTGTCCGTTTTCTTCCTTTGCATTGACAAGCATTACATATCCATCATCTACCTCTGGCTTCTGGTCAATTAAATCAAATACGCGCTCTGCGCCTGCCATAGCAAGTACGATAGACTGGAACTGCTGTGATATCTGAGAAATAGGCATGTTAAATGCACGGTTAAACTGAAGGAATGCCGCCAAACCACCAAGTGTAAGGCCTGTCCAGCCATTAAGTGCCAAGGTTCCACCTACAACAGCACAAACCACATAGCTCATGTTGCCCATCTGCATATTGATAGGGCCAAGGCAGTTTGCCAGACGATTTGCCTTATACGCATTTTCATAAAGCTCCTCGTTAAGCTGGTTGAACTTTTCCATTACTTCATCTTCATGACAGAAGACCTTTACAACCTTCTGGCCATTCATGATTTCCTCAATGTTACCATTTACTGCACCAAGAGCCTGCTGCTGGTTACGGAAATAATTTCCTGAGCGGCCGGCCACATTGGCTGTTGTAAATGTAATGAGAACTACCATCACAAGTGTAACGATAGTAAGTGGCCATGAGGTCATAATCATGTATGTAAGCACAGTTACAATTGTAATTGCACTGTTCAAAATCTGTGGAAATCCCTGAGAAATCATCTGACGCATTGTATCAATATCGTTGGTATACACAGACATGATTTCACCGTGAGCATGAGAATCGAAATATCTGATTGGTAAATCCTCCATGTTCTCAAACATTTCATCTCTCAATGTTCTAAGGGTTCCCTGTCCAACGAAAATCATCAAAAAGTTAAATAAATATGTGGCAATAGAACCTATTGTAAAATATGCTATCAGCTGTCTGATTCCCTGTGCAAGCGGACCAAAGTCCTTGCTTCCGCTCTTAAGCATTGGATGGATATAACCATCAATGAGAGTTTGCATAAATGCAGTACCTCTAGCATTACATAAAACAGCCGTAAATATTCCTATTACAACAAAAATCAACTGGAGCCAATATCTGCTTCCAATGTATTTAATAAGGCGGCCAAGGACGCCTCGTCTTTTGGCTTTCTGCTCAGCAGTAAGCTTTGGCACTGCACCAGGTTGAACTTTTCTAGGCATTGTCCTCTCCTCCTTCCTCATCTATCTTGTCAAAATCTCCACTTCCAGCTCCTGTCTGCTGCTCAAAGATTTCACGATAAATCTCGTTTCTTGCAAGCAATTCATCGTGTGAACCAAAATCATTTATCTTGCCGTCATCCATAACAACAATTCTGTCTGCATCCATAACCGATGAAATACGCTGTGCAATAATAAGCTTAGTTGTATTTGGAATTTCCTCTCTAAATGCCTTTCTAATCTTAGCATCTGTTGCTGTATCAACAGCCGATGTTGAATCATCCAAGATAAGAATCTTTGGCTTTTTCAAAAGAGCTCTAGCTATACATAATCTCTGTCGCTGACCTCCAGAAACGTTGGTTCCACCTTGAGAAATAACTGTTTCATATCCATCTGGGAACCTATTTATAAACTCATCAGCACAAGCTAGGCTTGCTGCATGTCTAAGCTCTTCATCTGTTGCCTCTGGGTCACCCCAACGAAGATTATCTGCGATAGTTCCTGAGAAAAGCACGTTGTTCTGCAACACTACTGAAACCTCATTTCTGATTGTTTCAATATCATATTCTCTAACGTCCTTATCACCTACTAGTACCTGTCCCTCGTCAACGTCATATAGACGAGAAATCATTGATACCAATGTAGATTTAGCTGAACCAGTTCCACCGATAACACCGATGGTTTCTCCTGAATTTATCTTTAGATTAATATGATCCAATACAGGCTTTTCCGCTGTCTTGTTGTAGCCAAATACTACATCCTTAAACTCAATTGAGCCATCAGCTACTTCATAAACTGGGTCATCACCATTTGTGATAGTAGACTCCTCTGAGAGCACCTCGTAAATACGCTTTATGCTGGCTGTTGACATGGTGATCATAATGAAAATCATGCCAAAGAACATAAGTGACATAAGGATATTCAAGCAGTAGCTAAACAAAGAAAGCAACTCACCTTCTGTAAGTGTGCCATCCAAAACTATGTGCTTTGCGCCAAACCAGCTAATTAAAATGATACATGTATAAACAACCACATTCATAAAAGGCATCATGAAGGCAATCATCTTTTCAGCTGTTGTTGCAGCCTTGTAAATTCCACCACTTCCCTCTACGAATTTCTTCTTCTCATAATCCTCTCGCACATAAGCCTTTACTACTCTCATACCAGTAATATTTTCCTGTACAGATGCATTCAAATCATCATACTTTCTGAAAAGAGACTCAAAAAGAGGCTTACTCTTGGTCATTACAATTCCCATAACTGTCAAAAGAACAATCATGGCAACAAGATAAATTGATGCAAGTCTAACATTGATTCTAAAGGAAAGAATCATGGCAACAATTACTGTTACTGGTGCTCTAAAGCCCATTCTAAGAACCATGATAAAAGCATTTTGCACGTTAGTAACATCAGTAGTAAGTCGAGTTACAAGACCTGCTGTTGAAAACTTGTCTATGTTTTCAAATGAATATGTCTGGATGCGTTCAAACATGGCTTTTCTAAGATTCTTTGCCCATCCTGCTGAAGCCTTGCTTCCATAAACAGCACCCATGATACCGCCGAACAAACCAATACCGGCACATAAAAGCATGAGCAAGCCTTCTTTATATATTACGTTCATGTCTCCTTGATTAACACCTAAATCAACAAGATTAGCTATTAACAAAGGAATCAGCATTTCCATAGCTACTTCAAGAATCATAAAAAGTGGCGTAGCTACAGCTGACATCTTGTATTCCTTAATTTCCTTTAATAATCTTTTGACCAACCTTCTAGTCCTCCTTGTTACATATATCTATGTAAGATTTGTACTCCATGGCATTTTGACGCATTTTATCAAGAACAGAAACCACTGATTCTATTTCCTCTTCTGAAATACCCTGAGTGATGTATTCGTCAACAGCAATAATCTGAGTTTCTGCCAGTTCAGTAAATTTCTTTCCCTGCTCAGTAAGTACTATCTGCTTTTTGCGGCCATCGCCATCTACCGGTACTTTTGCAATATATCCACTCTTTTCAAACTCTTGAATCATGTCTGCTAACGTTGATTTTGGAAGATGTAAGGTCTTTTCTAAATCCTTCTGGAAAACCGCCTGCTCCTGCCTGTCCAAATAACCTAACAGCCATCCCAGTTTCATATTACATTGCTGCCCTTCATTGTTTTCAATAACACCTCGGCCTACGGCCTTTTTAATTTCTCGACTTGTACTGTCAAAAAGAAATCCTAGGTGCCTCATACTATCAAACTCTTTTTTAATCATAGGTCTCCTTTCTTAATAATGTTATTATTCTTCCCTTTGATTATTTTTCGCTTTAACAAAAATTCTGCTTTACAGGATTTAAGTCTTACGTATAATATAAATTAGTTCGAAACCGAATTGTCCGATTTCGGAATGTCCGAACCCGAACTAATTTGTATTATACTTTTTAAGTTGTGTCCAATCAACAAAAAAAATATTAAAAAAGTATTAAAAATTCCCGTGCTATCTTTTTCCGTGGTATAGTAGACAAAGAACTACTAAATATGATAGTCTCTTATTTGGCTTGAATTACTGACTTGAATTCTTACTTATTTTTTTGGGGGATACGGAGTAAAAATAATTATATTAAAGGAGTAACACTTATGAGAGAAAGAAGTAAAGATCTTAGAGTAAGAAGAACAATCACAGGCATTCGAAAGTCTTTTTTTGAACTTGTTTTAGAAAAGAACTACAACGAAATTTCAATTACAGAGCTTAC
>JAEEGK010012198.1_pt1 | contig 19572 bp, 14 predicted proteins | sample 8958771 | NCBI WGS metagenome assembly JAEEGK01 (sample SAMN16246547, study PRJNA631951) | gut metagenome | biome: gut microbiome; feature: rumen; material: SC-attached | host: Bos | place: Iran: Karaj | collected 2018-10
AAGATGTGGAACCCGGACACAGGCTTTTACCACGACCTTGACGAGTTTGAGGATAAGCTTCCGCAAAAAACAATCGCCGGATTCTGGCCGCTCATGGCGGAAATTCCGAACGAAGACAAAGCTGATATGCTTATTTCGCACCTTACGAACCCAGAGACATTCGGAACAGATCATCCGTTCGCGACACTTTCTGCCGATGACCCGGCTTTTGACAAAAACGGAAACGGCTTTTGCGGAAGCGTATATCCGGCGTTCAACTTCATGATTATCAAGGGTCTTGAAAAATATCAGCGTTGGGATCTGGCGCGTGAGTGCGCGATCCGTCACCTTTACTACTTGCTCGACGGCATGTTCCCAGGCGACACAAAAGTAAAAGGCGACTTGTGGGAAGCATACTTACCGTGCAAAGAAGGACATGCCGTCTCTCCAGACAACGAAAACTGGCCAAAGACTCGCTACGTTCACACTGCCGGACTTTCTACAATCGCGCTGATGATAGAGAACGTCATCGGGCTTTCTATCAGCTTGCCGCGCAAGACAGTAGACTGGATAATCCCGAACCTTGAAGTTATGGGCATAGAAAACTTGTCGCTCAAACGCAACATGATTACGATTCTGTCGAACAAGAGCCTTCGCGGTTGGGAAATCCAGATGGAAAGCGAGAAACTCTACTACTTCACGATAAACATCCTGGGGCAGAAGAAAAAGACGCTCCCAATTCCGTCCGGAAAGTGCTCAATGCTTATCGACAAGCTGTAAGAGACTTTGCGATTTCTACACAGTTTTTGCGTTTTTCAAGTATTTTGTTCCGCGACCTGCACCAATAGTTGTAATAATTCCGCTTTTCACCATCTTTCCAAGGACGGCTTCTACGGTAGTCGGGCTTATATCTGGCAGAAGATGACAAATCTCTGCTTTTGAAATTGGGAGAAGCGAGTTTAAAACAGTAGCTTCAATCCGTGAAGTTTTTGTAATTCTGGAAGAATTAACAACAGCAAAACGCTTATCAAGCTCCTGATAGCACTGATACAGAATCCCCAGAAAATTCTGTATGAAAGGAAAATAATTATTCGCATTTTCATGCCAGTTTTCGGAAGACTCTTTAAGTGACTGATAATACCAGCTTTTATTTTTGTTTATCTGCTCTTCAAAGGAAATATACTTTCCAACATCAAAACCTTTCTTATACAAAAGAAGAAGCGACAAGAGCCGTGACATTCTACCATTACCGTCCCTGAACGGATGGATACACAAAAAATCAAGAATAACACAAGGAATCAGAAGAAGTGAATTGATGTTCGAGACAGCATTTGCCTGCATATAGGCAAGAAACAGCTGCTCCATCGCATTCTTAGTCTCGTCAGCCGGAACAGGCGCAAATCGGACTTTTTTATTTCCCTGAGCATCTATTTCAAGAATTACATTATCGTCCGTTTTATAAATACCCCCATAACCGTAATCTGTTGCAGACAGCAAAGTCTTGTGTAAAGACAAAACCGTATTCTCATTGAACAGGATATTTTCAAACCCAGCATGAATCAGATTTAAAGCATCTCTGTAACCAGAAATTTCTTGCTCATTGTGATTAAGAGGCGCACTGTTCTGTTGCACAATCTGAACAATTCTTTCGTCACTCGTGATGATACCTTCAATTTCGTTGGAACTTTTTACCGACTGGATTTTGGCGATTTCCTCAAGCTCCGTAAAAACTTTTTGAAAGTCATTTTTACGAAATTGCGATGATGTTTTTAAGGCTGCGATTGAAGCGGTAACATTCACCAAATTTGATGGCAACATTCCATTATCCAAAAAAGAATAGTCAAATTTATGCATAGTTTCTCCAGATTCTTGCGTTTTCTGCATATTATTTATAACACTATATGCAGATTATTGCAACTATCTGCATATTTATCGAGTAATTATATGCAGATAAATCAGGAAAGTGGGAGTTTAGACCAAGTATTGTTTCAGTTATCTGCATCCATTTGTTTATACAAAAGAGATGTTCTTATTCTGCGCCAAACTTTACATTCAATTCCCTTGATAATATAAGCACTGCGCTGAAAAGCTTCCTTGATAGCCCTGTCAGTCGGCTTATTTCCAGAAAATGCGTAACCCACACTCAAAAGTAATGCTTCCGCATCATCGGACGATACTCCTAACGCTATCGCAAGTAAACTCACATTCCTTTTTGACATATGGGTTGTCTCACGCTGGAGTTTAGAGGAAGATTCTTTTTCAGAAAGTAAAGCAGCAATATCTGAATAGTTATTTGCAAGCGCATAATCATATGCAGTCCAGCCGTTTTTCGCACTTATGCTCTTGTCTGCTCCTGCATCCAGTAAGATTTGAACAGTTTCTTTCGAACCTCTACTGGCAGCAATCATCAGTGCAGTTACCCCGTCCTGAGTCATGGCATTCACATCCGCTTCAAGCTCTATCAGAAACTTTGCGCACTTCTGGGAATTGCAACATGCGGCAATCATTAACGGAGTCCACAAAAGAATCAGAGTCGCGTCAATTTCTGTTTTATCATTCAGAAACTTTGACAACGATTCTGCATCATCATTTTTGATGAGCGTACCCAGAAAATGCGCAACAACATCACGTCTTTTCTTCAAAAGCTCAACGTCAATTATACATGGAACGTCTCCGTCATATCGATTCAAAACACTTGCTCCGTTGCTGAATGTCATTGAGTATTTTGCGCCAAGCTCTGTCATTTTATCCGTTACCGACTTGTGAAGAGCATAATTATTATGCCATTCTGTTTCACCAGGAAAAGGTATATGATGTTCAAGAAGCTTGTCGAAAAGAGCATTACTGTCATTCGTCATAAAATACGAATAAGTCTTACCGTCTATGTCGATTTCTACATTTTCCTGCACGAAAAGCTTCAGATATTTCAGCTCGACTGCAAGAGAAGCGCGGCCATACTCATAAAAATAAAGCTTTCCGTCCTTGGAGTCTGGAGCATCCTCAACGTCCGCAACAATAGCATATTGAAACTCATTTTCTCTCATTACATCGCGGATTTCTTGGGGGAGAGTTGTATCAAATTTCCAACTGAGTTCCCAACTGAATTTAGTTCCGTTAATAGACCTGTAGCCCAGTTCATTAAGCGCATCATTTGCCCTGTCTCCGTCAGCAAAAAGCATGAATGTTCTGAGTTTTCCGTTACATTCAGCAACCATATAAGGGCTATCTGGCATTCCTAAAAGCTTGTTCATATGAACCTCCTTTGAGTTTCACCGTAAATATTATTTTGCTCCGTATACTCTTCTCCCCAGTTATACGCCATAGAATAGTCTTTACCATTTATAGATGTATGATCTGCATGACTTGTGTAATTATCCTTAAATGTACAATCAGCTATAATTGCTAATAAAAATACAAGGACAGTCACTCCTACTAGCTTCAACCCCTTTTCCCATCTCCTATTGATCCTCTCATTTCTATATGCTTTGTCATACCACTCAACATAACCTCTTGCCGAAGAATCCATACACAACTTTTCATAGTCTGACATCCGGTTGTAACACGATTTCAATCGCTTATATTTTTCGCAATCAGAACAACTTCGCTTGCATATACCGTATTGTTTATCAAGGATACATATTGCTTTCATATATGCCAGATTATTTGTATAAACTGTTCCCATCTGATGCCTCCTTATGGTTTGTATGCCGTTTACACTTAGAACTTACCGCAATTTTTGTCGAATTCTGTCGCCTTCTTGGCTACATTTTTTGCGGGTGTCACTCACCCATCCGACAAAACTTGACAATTCCAACTGTTGATATAAGATATAAACCAAGTCCATTCCCAACTCACGGGAATGATGTTAGGCAAGCAGGAGCGTTTTATGGCTGTAGACTTTACCGAAAAAGCAAAACGATACCAGGCGATTGACGAGATAATCGCATCAGGCCGAAAGTTGAAATGGAAACAAATTATTTCGGAGCTCAGAGATAAATACAACATAAAAACAAGCCGCACATCGTTCTTCCGCGATATTGCAGAGTTGCAGGAAAAATATGCAGCTCCAATAGACACCGATTTTAAGACAAACGGATATTTTTACACCGATCCGAAATACCGCCTGCCCCGCTTTTATACAGACGAAAATGCGGCAAAGGCTGCAAAACTCATAAAAACTTTGATGGATTTCGTAAAAGGAAACCCGCTCTACAAAGAAGCACAGGAAGTCTTTGAATCGCTTTCAATTGAAAATCATGATTTGACACTAGAGAACATAAGGATAAACAAGAAGCCCGAAAATGACCGTATTATTTTTGTCGGGGCACCGAACAACGAAACATCTGCGGAAACATGGCGACTTATCGACAAGGCACTCCAGAAAAACCTTGTCGTCATTTTTGATTATCAGTCACTGACGGACACAGCTCCGCACAAAAGGCGGGTACAGCCGTGGCAGCTCATTTATGACAACGGCAACTGGAATCTTCATGCGCTCGATGTAGTAAAAAATGCTCAACGACGTTACACACTTAGCGAAATAAAGAATCTGGAGCTGACGAACGAAGTTTTTACGCTCCCGAAAAACTACGATTTTAGGAAAATGACAATCGGATCTTTCGGTTGCATGTGCTTCGATTCATACCTTGATTACAAGATTCATTTACACGGATATGCCGCCCGGTATTCCAAAAAACGCATCTGGGGCGAGGAGCAAAAAATCACCGAGGATAAAGAGCACCCCGGCACTGACGGAGACGGAATAATCCTAAGTTTCAGGAGCAATCAGTATCTGTCGATTTGCCGTTGGGTTTGGCAATGGGCGGATGAAGCCTGGCCGATAGAGCCACCAGAACTTGTCCAAGACTGGCTGGCAAGACGATCACGAATTAACGAGCTCGACGGAATTGGGGAGTATAGTAGAACAAATCATCCATAACAATCTGATTCTGAATAACGGAGCTATATTCGTTTTGCTTTACACCGTAGGTAGTAATCATGACAAGCTGAATAGATTCTTTACAGTTTGTTTCGGACTTGAAAAGTTCAACTTTATTCCGCAGGTTCAAATCATAATCTTTTGTAATCAGATATTCACCGTTTGAGAATTTGATTTCACAGATTGTAATAACACGGTCGCGGCGTTTGATTAATAAATCTATCTGGGCACCGCCTGTACCACTCTCTTTATCAGCACGGACAAACCATGCAGACTCTTCTGAAAGGATTCCCGAAATTCCAAGTTTCTGCTTTATGGCAAATATATGGTCTTTACAAATCTGTTCAAAGACAAGTCCTTCCCAGGTTCGACGAGTGGGATTGTCTGTGGAATTGCTCCAGAAATGTTCATCCTTACCGTAATTATTTTTGATAAACTGGAAATAAAAGGCTGTGAAATAATCGCGAAGCTGGTAAAGCGAATCTTTTTTTGCTTTCTTATAGAAATTAGAAACGCGAATAAATCCTGATAATTCAAGATTTTTTAGAACGGCTGTAAGGTCGCCATTGCCATTGAGCTTTGTTTTTTCAACAATTTCCGCACGAGTAAGACCGCCACGTTTTGAACTAAGGGTTTCAACAACCTTTATATAGCTTTCGCTATTTGTAAAAAGTGTATTGTAAAGGTGTTCAAATTCATCCCATAATTCACAGCCTTCCGCAAAGAAGAGCTTATCAATATTTTGTGACAAAGAAAGCTTGCTGCTTAAAAGACTCAAATAATATGGGATTCCGCCCATAATCATATAACAGCGGACAATATCATATCGTGACCATTTTATCTGCCTTGAAAGGAGATATTCTTCCACTTCTGCCAGTTTGAAAGGCTTCAAGAACAGTTTACAGGTTTGACGATTAAACAAGCCACCTTTATTGTTTGCAATTTTTTCATCCATCCATGATGTAGCTGAACCACAGACAATGAATACAAGATTATCCTGAGTTGATGCCCAGTCATTCCAGAACCATTTAAATGAAGAAAGAAAGTCTGATTTATGATTATCGAGCCAGGGCATTTCATCAAAGAATACAACCTGTTTTTCATTTTGTGGCAAGGCTTCAAGATAATCGCGAAGAAGTTCGAAAGCCTGCAGCCAGTCTTTTGGAGTAGCCGGGTCTTTACGTATCTGACGTTTTAATGAGGAAGCGAAGTTTCTGAGCTGGACTTCTTTTGCTTTTCCGTATGTTCCTGTAAGTTTGAAGGCAAAAGTATTGTGAAAATATTCATTTATGAGGAAGGTTTTTCCAACCCTGCGGCGGCCATAAACAATGACCAACTGTGCCTGGTTTGAGTTCATACATTCATTTAAGCGTTCGTATTCTTCTGTTCTTCCGATTACCTTTGTCTTTGTCATAGTTAGAATTTAGCAAAGCAGTATGAATCTGTCAATTATTATTCCGCTAAATCTATTAAAAAATGTCACATTTAGAGGAAGAATAATTGAAAATTTTTGTTATTTTGCGTATTTTCCCCGTCTCCCTGCGTTGTGCTAGAACACTTTATCTGCTCTGGAGAATAAAGGACGGGCTGTCCAAGACTGGCTGGCTAAGCAGTAGAGAATTAACAAGCTGGAAGGGATTGGAGAGTAAGCAGTTGGTCGAAACCTTCTGGTTTTATCAACATATGGTATGAATATTTAACTGTATTCCAATATAATGTTCTAAGAAAAACTTTTATTCCTTAATAAATGCACTATATAACTCATAATCTGGTTCTCTAAAATCGAAATTATTCGATTCTTCAATATAAGATTTTACAACTCCATTTATATTTTCAATATCATTGAATGCTGCAGTTTTGTATTCAGAACTGCAAGGTTGCAAAGAGTCTAATGTTTTGTAAAAAATATCTTCGGTAATAGGTTCATATCGATTATCAGTCTTTTTGACAATAAGATATTTATTTGAAACTGTACCCCTTGAATAAGTTATTTTATCAAATACACGAAAAACAAAATATGAACTGGTTCCATCTATAAGGCATACCGATTCTTTTTTATTTTTTGCAAAATCCAATGCTTTTTGAAATATTTTATGTCCTACACCACAAATATCATCAGGAGATTCATTTCCTTCAACTTTACGTTTGAAAATTATATTCTCATAATCATCCTTGATTCCGAATTCTGTTTTCCAGATATCTGGTGTTATAAAAGAAAAATGAATATTATCATCTGTTCTAATTCTACGTCCTGTTGATTTTACAGCATTTTTAAAAAAAGGAATTAAATCTGGTAAATCAAGTTTAGGAACTGAATCAAGTCCTGTTAAATTAAATCTTGCAGCATTTCCCAAGATATTTTGTACCGTTTCAATAACCTTTTTCCCGCCCAAGGTTTGTGTTTTTTTATCAAACCATTCATCAAATTTATCTTTCTTTTGCACTAAACCTTCTGAATATATTTCATCAAAAAGATTTTGATTTTGCATACCAATTACAAGCTGCATTATATCTTCAGGGTCTTCCATTCCTGCTACAAACATTTTCTCAATTTGAATAAGTTTAGTTTGTAATTTTTCCCAAATCATTGATTCAACAGTTTCCATATTCCTAAATGAAAGAACATCAACTGATTGAGCCTGACCATAACGATTTAATCGCCCTACCCGCTGATGAAGTCGCATAGGATTCCAAGGCAAATCGACATGTACAAGAATATGACAATTTTTTTGTAAGTCGATACCTTCACCTGCAGCTTCTGTAGATACAAGATATTTTATCCTTCCATTATTAAACTTATCAGCAGAGGATTCACGGTTTTCTCTCATTTCAATGGTCTTACCATTTTTCAATTCAATGTTTAAGAGGTAATTATCACCATTAATAAATCCAACAGATTTTTCTCCCCATTTATCTATCAATGCTGAAATCATTAATGCTTGAGTTCGTTTATATTCAGTAAAAAATAAAACCTGTTCTTTAGGATATTTCTCCGCAATTGTTTCAATAATCTTTGTAATTCGGCTTTCTTCTTTTATATTATCAGCAAGTTCTATTAATTCCCGTAAGTGTTCTGCTTCATTTTGCATAAGCTTAAATGATAACTCAGCAAATGATTTTGCATTTTCTCGTAAATGCTTTTTTTCATTTTCATCATCTATAAGTGATTCAATCTCATCAGGAAGAAATTCTTTCTCAAACTGTTCTGGATTTTCCTCAGCTTTTTTTATATCTTTCTCGAATCGAGAAAGTCTTGTCTTAAATGCATACTTTACGGCATAAATTGAACTAGAAGCAATTTTTTGCAATGAAATAAGAACAAGCATAATTTGCTGACTTACTGAGGCAGATTGCAAAGAAGCATATGCTTTTCCCTCCATTATGAATTCTGTCATCTTTTGGTAAAACTCTGATTCCTGAGGAGTATATTCAAATGTTCCTGGATGTTGTTTTAGCTCTTTAAAGAGTTTCTCTCCCTTCATATCAGTGACATTCTGCTTATTATTGCGTATGAAATATTTACTTAATTGCTCATATTGAATATCGTTTCCTTTATCCTCAGAAAAGACATTAGGATTTACAAGACGCATCAGTGCCCAAAATCCATAATCTTTACCTCTATGTGGAGTTCCTGTAAAGAATAAGCATGAGTCAACTTTATTTGCATCTTCTATTTTCTCCAACAACTGGAAACCAAGTGTTTCTCCCTGTTTTTTATCCGCATACATATGATGCGCTTCATCCACAACTATCAAGTCCCACTTATCAGATTCTAACAAGCGTTGCTGTCGTTCTTTTCTTAGATTCTCTTCTACCTGTGATAAACTTGGCATAGAAGCTACAACTAGATTATGTGAATTCCAGAAATCACTTTTGGGACCATCCTGTTCTTTTGTATATTTTGAAAGACGAATATCAAACATCTTTCTCATACGATATTGCCATTGATCTACTAAAGGAGCAGGAGTAAGTATTAGCATTCTTCGAACTTTTCCGGAAGAAATGAGGGGCCATAGGATAAGACCGGCTTCAACTGTTTTACCAAGTCCAACATCATCTGCAATTAAATATCGAAAAGGCCATTTCTGAATTACCTTATTGCATACCCAAAGTTGGTGTGGAAGTAAATCAACATTCGACTTTGAAAAGACTCCCCAAGAATCGTTTATTGATTGAATTAATGCAGCTTGAGTATGAAGCAAACAAGAGTCAAAGTTATCGTATTCATTAAGTTTTAATTTATCTTCAGCAGAGAAACTAACATTTACTTCAGATTTTGGACATTCCTCTATTTTTCCATTTGCAAAACGGATAATATAAGTACTACTTGATTCTTGAATCAAGGAACCAATACCGAACTCTTTATGATGATATTGTGCCATTACTCCCGTTCTCCTTCGCTTAATTATCCATATATCTTAATTAAAAGAGGTATATCATAATACCCATCAAAAGTGGCTTTTTGTTTATCTCCATCGAAAATTTCGAGAAGCTTATTGTAAATATGTGCACTCGTTTTAGTATAATCATTACCTTGTAAATCGCATACATATTGTACAATTCCCTGTTTTGGCATATATGCATGTTGAACAACAAAGTCCACAGGAGTAATTACCTTTTTCATTAACAATTCTCGAATAATCAATGATGATCCTATACGCAAAGTTCGTTGCAGTGTTGGGGCATATCCAAAACCTGATCCAGATAGTGCATAGATTGCCTCTGGTGATAAAATTGTCTGGATTGAATTCTGAGCCTCTGGTGACAAATCCAACTTTGTAAATATATTACGATAGATGCTTTCATATTCCCAAACCTTTATCAATTTTGGTATTGGAGTTAACCAATGGAAATATTTTTCATTATAAGCCTGATTATCAATTTTACTAAAATCAGTAATCAAATCTATCCATATATCTTTATTTGAAGATGGTCTTTTTTCTGAAAGTTTATAAAGCATATTTCCATCTTTGAATTCAGATATTTGTTTTATAAATTGAGAATTCTTTATATCTACATCTTTAAATCCGATACATTGATAAACACCTAAGAAGAACAGAACAAACCATTCGTATTTAAATTGTAAAACATCTTGATCTGTATCTCCATTTTGTTCAAATGTAAAATTCTCATAATGAAATTCAGTAGGAAGCATATCTGAATAATATTTTTGGGCTTCTTGTCTTTGTCCCTCAGCTCCCAAACTATGCCACCAATTGTATATATCATTAATAGAATCTGAAATATTAATATCATCTTCAACTTCGATCTCAAAGACATCGCCTGAGTCATTATCCTCATTTCCAAAACCATACGAACTGACATTGTTCAGTAGCTCGTATATTCGTTTTTGTTGATTTCTAATCAAATTTTCAGCAAATAATTGATTGTCTTTTAACAATCTTTTGATATCCGTACCATAAATATTATTCAATTGAGTATCAACCGATTCAGAATCTTCTAATATTATCTTTGAACATAAAGTATATTCCCCTCGTTGATTCAACAATTTAAATTCATTAAGATTATTAACCCTATGAATAAGATGATAATTAGCAATAGCATCTGAGATATTCAAATATAATTCCAATAACTCAGGTGTTAATTTTTTTGATTTTATAAAATTCAATATGGAATCCAAATCAAGACTTTTTATTCTGTCAGCTATATTTTCTGGGAGACTATCAGCAGCACTCTTTGTGATAACATAATAGTTACTATCTATAGCTTTCATAAAATCCTGCACTGGACTCAATATCTTAGTTGGATTAGATACATTTGGATCATATTTTGTAGGAGGAATATAAAAAATTACAGAATTGTCTGTGCTTGTTATTGTTAAGCCTCCCCATCCAGAAGGAATGATTCCGGTTTTATCTTGAAGAATATCTATAATATCTCTGGCAAATTTCTTGAATTCTGGGAACGTTTGTTCTTGCATATTACTTGCATGGACAACTAATTCATATATTTCTGAGAAGATGTTTTCTCCAATTATATTTTTTGAGTTTATTAAGAAATTAGCAAAATTTACTGATATTTTATCTATAAGATTCTTATTTTCTATATTATCACTTGCCAAGTTCTTACGGCCTGTATCTACATTAAAATCTGCATTTAGATAAAATGGTAGATTTTTGACGGATTCCAAAGGTGTAAGACACCAAAGTTTTGGATCTTTTGTTTCACAAATATCCTCAACATGATCATTTTTAATTCTGAACAATAGTTTGTATTTTAAAGTCTCATCATTACATTCAAACAATAAATATTTACTGTTATCATTTTCATTTACAACTGAATAGATTGAATTATTAATATCCTTTTCCAAAAGACAATAATTCATCTTTATTATTGTTGCTCCAAGAATGATTTCTTTTATTTGTTTTGAAAATACAGTTAATAAACTTGCATTATTTTCAAAACTATCTGTAATGTCAGACGTATGAATTGTTGGTATAATTTCTAATTCATATCTAGTTTCGAGACATGGCATATTCATATCAGAAACGGCAGGTATATTTTCTGGATAAATACCTGCTATTATTTTGAAATTCAATTCTCCAGAACGAATAATAGGCTGATTACATACTTTATATATGCTTTTAAATCCAAGCCCAAATTTGCCTGTGTGGCCGTTGGTAAAATCTTTATCAGAAGCATTAAGAGAAAGCATGTTTAATAAATCTTGCCTAAATTTTCCTTGCAATTTCGTATCAGCTATTTGTAAAGTATCATTGATACAACGGCCAAAATGCTTAACTGAGAGTTTATTTCCTTCAAACTTAACTATAAATTTTTTATTTTGTTCATTTATTTTTTTCCTACAAATAACTAAGTCATTCACACAATCGTCTGCATTTTGAAAAAGTTCAAATAAAACATTTTCAGGCATATACTGATTAAGATGTACCTTCTGCTTTACTGCAGAAAAGATTGCTTCTTCCAGCTCTTCTGATTTTGATAATTCATCTATCAAACGACGAATAATACTAGCACGTTCTATTGCAAATTTTTGCTCATCATATGTCTTTGCTGTCTTTTTATCATAACATTCTGTAAGCTCATAATTCAATGATTCAAAAACTGGATTCTTAACACTTAACGATGGCAAGATACCAAACAAATCATCAAAAATTCTTTCTTTAGTTCCTTCAATTGTTCTTTGACTAGAATTGCAAAAGTTTTCAAAAAGACGTTCTATTTCAATTTCACTTTTTGCAGATTGTTGAAAATATACTTCTTTGAATATCAGTCTGATTAAATTTTTTGCATAATCATCAGAGACTCTTGCATCTTTTGGTATTTTATTTAACTGAATCCATACACAATTCTCTTCATGCAAGTATATTGGCTTAAAAATAATTGGATTGGTAAAATTAGAATCTTTTATTGGTACTTTTAAGGTCTTTTTTGCCAAGGAAACAACTAACATATAATTGTCTTCTGGAATTTGAATTTTAACAGAAAAAGCCGCTCTATAACCATTCTCAAAAGCTTGTTCTCTAGTATAGGCATGATTCCAATAGTCATTTGTGAGAATAAGAGGTTCATATTTAAATTGAGTAATCAAATAATTGAATTTTTCTTCAGGAGTATGATTAATTGCATTTTGTCTAAAATTACCCCGTAACAAATATAGAGAAAGATCAACCAATTTCGAATGATCCGATTTATTTCTCCATGTATTGAAAAATGTTTCGATTTTCGAATCTTCTGATTTATCCGTTATATTATTTTGCCCAGAATTTTTTTCATCTAGAGGAATAAAATTGTTAGGTAATAAACTTTCAATAATATAATATACTTGCTGATTTAGAAGATATTCTTCGGAAATAGAATCAGAATCTGAAGCAGTTAATTCACTTGCATCTTTCCACTCTCCTAGCCTGTTCGGATATCGAATGGATGTCAAATTAAATCCGGAAATTGTTATAGCTTTCGTAAGAATTCGACAATAGATAGATAAAACACCAGAAGTAATTTCCTTATTTGATAAATATAATAAAGCTCCGACATATTGTTCTAATGAAGGATTAATAGAATCAAGTTTCTGATAAAAATCTCTGAATATTAATTCCTTTGTAACTATATTTTTATCTTTATCAAGTTCTCTAACAATATTAAATATTGGATACTTTGCAGCAGAGTCTAAATTATAAGCTGCAGATTTTAATTCTTCATAAGAATCAAATGGAATATAAAACTCATTACAATTATTTAACTTCTTTATAAGTAATAAGAATATCTCTTGAAAAAATTGCGGAATAAGCTCTTTTTTTATAATAAATCTTTTACTATCTTCATTGATTCGTAAATCATCTAGCGTATAACAATCAACTGTACCACAAATTGCATCACATGTATCTTTTGACAATAAATTACTTGAAAGTATTTCATTTAAAGCACAAGTTTTTCCTGAATCTGTTGGAATCCATTTTTTATGGGATACAGTCTGTTTTATTAAAAGCAAGTCCTTTCCAGAAGCATTCATCATATTTAGAAAAATCCAATCTGCATAATTATCTTCAGGGGCTTTTTCTTCTAATACAATTTTTACAGCTAAACCTGATGAAAGTATTCGGTCTTCCATAAATTTTTCCTGGAACCCTCGAATTCTCTCATTTTCGTCCATTCTTATTAAAATTCGACCCGATTTAAACCCTTTAGGAAAATTAATTTCTGCTTTATTTAAATAACAGTTATCATCAACATATGGAACAATTTCATTTGTTATGTAATTCCTTTGAAATGGTAGTTTTCTAAATAATGTCTTATGTCTATTATCTGTCTCTGACATTTTTTCTAAAATAGAAGTCAAGAAATCTTCATTATTTAGTTCTTTATCATTAAGAATAAAATCTACCGGTTCATTATTCCATGAATAAGCATTAAGCTGTTCAAAACAAGATTTATCATTTAAAAAATCTATTCCTAATTTCATCCTGTTTTCTCGTGCAAACTTTATACAATCATCATATTCCTTTGGAATCATATTAATTGTTGGACTTTTACAAATTTCAAATACTTTTTTCCACCTTGCATCACATTCTGTAGCAAAAGCAAATAAATCCTTTTCCTCTGGGTTTAAGGTATTTATACTCTTAAATCCAGCAAGAAGAAATCTATAAAAATCAATATCTTCCTGTATACCTTTTATAGAAAAAGGCTTTCGCAAAACTTCATTAATAAATTGAGCTTTATATTCTTCTGCGTACTCAAGACTTGTATAATCTTGTTCTTTCAGAGAATCCAAAACCCCTGTAGGATTATTTTCGATAATAAGAGAAGCGTCTTCAATTCCAAAGTTATCTGGATCATCTTTTGAAAGTAAAGCATATATATCATAAGTAGGTAACAATATTGCATATTTATAAATTAATTCGTCAGTTTTTACAGTAACACCAACAGAATTAAAAATTCTTTTATGTTCAAGCAACTCAAAGAATTCCATGGAATTTTTGTATTCAACCTTACTTTGAGTTCTTATATTTATTATTCCAAAAATACAAATATCCTGAAAACAATCAATAATTTTTTTTATATATTTTCTGACATTTACAATTCCGTTAATAACTGTATTTTGTGATAATCCAGTCAGATGATTATTAATTAAAAATTGACATAACGAATTACTTCTGTTCTCCTCTGTTCCCAAAAGGAACTGTTCTTTTTCTTCTTCATCCCATTTATTTTCAATTGTTAAAAACCTTGGAACAATAAAAAAATCAGATTCTCCAGCCCACATCTTTTTCCATTCTGAAAGAGGTATTTTCAATGTGCTAATATTTGTTGAATCTACGGCATAAATCTTATATGAAGTTTCACCTGTAATATTATTTATTGTATTTAATAAAAGACTTAGTGGAGTTTTTACAGCAGATATTTCTTCTAGTTCAGAACTTAGAAAAGCTTCCTTTAATTTCGTAATAAGTAATCTAGATAATTCTGGAAAGTTACCGAAAACTACTCTCAGTTGTATAAGAAAATCATTTACAATTATTATTTCAGATTTATTTAAAAAATTACTTCTTGAAAAATCATTAAGTATTTCCTTAACCACTTCTTCGTTAGGAGTATATTCTTTTGGTAACAAGTAATATGAATCTTGTTTCCAACATATAAAATGTATTTTGGAATCTTGTGATTTAATTCTTGGGAAAACATTTAATATATCTTCATATTTTGAACTGGCAGGAATATACAACAAAAAATTTTTCTTTTCGTCTTTTAGATTTAGTAGAAACCAGTCTGCTGATAATTTATCAGCGTTATATGTGAATTTTTTAGCAAATCCATAAGCTGCTGTTGTAAAATAATTTAAGATATTTTTATCTGAAAATGAAATTGTTTTAAGTCCATTTAAGATGTTTTGAATATCAGAATCAGGACAAAGACCTTCCTTTATAGATTCTGCAAATAGATTCGACAGATGAGGGAATACAATATTTTGAGAAAGTAATTGATTCCAACATTTTGATGCAGACTCTTTATAAGATATATCTTTGATGGTTTCCTCATTAACATCTTTTGTCAGGGAATCATATCCAAACATGCCTTGTCGATCATGTCCAATCATATATGGAGCATTTATTAAAAGAGTATAATCGCTATCTGTAAAGATATTTGCTTCCAAATGTGAAGGCTTTTGAAGTGGAAGAAATACACAAAACTTCACTTCCAATTTTCCCGTTCCCTTTCTTTCTGATGGAATATTAGTTTTTATCAATTGAAATGAACTTTTTCGGAGTCTTTCATCCCCAACAATCTTGTCACCAATTAATTTCTTTTCATCAAGAATCTTAAATAATCCAATTTTTGAATCATCGATAAGTTCTGAAGAACTAAAACTTGTAAATTTTACAGTCCTTATTATTTTAGAGTTTTTATCTTTGCATATTATTGTATTCTCACCATCCTTTTCTATTGTAAATTCATCAGACTCACTAATTATGTATTTAATCTTTGTTAAATGCTGTTTATTTTTCACTGAAACTTCTTGTAAAAGTGAAAGACATAGCATTAAATCTTTTATCAAATCTTCTTTATTCGAACCAAATGGAAATTCTATTTTTACAGAATTTCCATTTGCTATATGCCATTCCTCATTTTTCGTAGAATCTTTGTAATCAATTTTACCTGGTATTAAAATTGATAAACCATTTTGTGATTGAGGAGAATATTTACGTATAATTTCCTCGTCTTTAGAAGTGACTTTTGACCAATCATTATGAATATAATTTGGATTTTGTGATTTATACCATGGGTTGAGAAAATCAACTCGTTTACCGTCTACAATATAAAAAAAGAAATCACATATATGATAAATACTCTTCATTCCTAAGCCATATTTACCAACTTTATTTGTATCCTTTTTCTTATCAGAACCACCAATGGTTCTCATTGCAGTTTCATTTGTAGCAGAAAAGGGGCCATTATTATACACAAAAATACCTTTATTGTTTTTTAATAAAGGGTGATCAGCTGTTTCATCTCCAGGGAAGAATTTTAGAATCATTTCTGTTGCTTCAGCATCATTTGCATTCTGAATTAATTCTTTTAAAATAGGAAAACCGTTATTTTCTTGGATTCGATAACTTTCAAGATTATTTTTAATATTATCAATAGCTTCAAAATCATAACCTAAATTCTTTTTTGTTTCTGCCACGTATATACCCCTTTTTATGTATCAATTATAACATATAATACACTCATCAGGAAAAATCTATTAATTATAAACGACTTCAAAGTCTACTTATTACCACCACCATACAAAACCTTTTACTATCTCCTATCGCTTTTTTGGCGACATTTTGTGTTTTAGCTTACTTGCCAAAAATTGAGGCTTCTTCGTCACCGTTAACATGGCTTAGGGGGTGGAGTAGCGCGCGTACGCGTTCCCGGCGGTGCGGTGCATCCGGCGGGAATGGAGTGCGATAGCACGGAACTACGGAACACCCGCCCCGGCGCAAGCGCAGATTGCGCCGGGGAAGCCCCGGAATCATAAATCGCTTACACTAAAAATCTGCACGAAAAAGAAATAATATGATATACTATCTATATGATTTTAATCGAAAACTTGCGTCAGTATTGCCAAAATGATGCTGTGTTCATAACAAATCATGCGATGGAACGTTGTCGAGAACGCGGCATTTTAGTTAACGATATACTAAATGCAATTATGGCCGGTGAAATCATAGAAGACTATCCTGATGATTTTCCTTTTCCGAGTTGTTTGATATGCGGAAAATCAACCAACGGCGAGATAATCCATATTTGCTTAAGTGACGAAGGAGCGTCTAGCAAAGTGATTACAGCGTATAAACCGAATACAGATAAGTGGGAAGATGATTTTAGAACACGTAAGGGGGATTCAAAATGAAATGCTTGGCTTGTAAAAATGACACAATGGTTGACTCAACGACAACATATTTTGCGCATCTGCCGAATTGTTATTTGATTATTGAAAACGTTCCTTGCAAAAAATGCCCGCAATGTGGCGAAGAAGTATTCTCGATGAGCGTCATGGAGCGGATTGACCAGATTATAGCGAGCGTAAAGAAACTTGCGGGAAAAGTCTGCGTGCTGGAATATCAGCCTGCAGCTTAAAACTGGCTTACATGGCTTAGGGGGTGGAGTAGCGCGCATGCGCGTTCCCGGCGGTGCGGAGCATCCGGCGGGAATGGAGTGCGATAGCACGGAACTACGGAACACCCGACACGGTGCAAGCGCAGATTGCGCCGAGGAAGCCCCGTATAAAACAACTATTTGTTCTGTTCCTGTAAGATTTCGTCTACAAGATATGCGTCACTTAGACAATGAAAATCGCTGATACCTTTGCTCATCAGCATGTATGTATCTGAATTATAGAAAAGCTCCATGGCTTTTTCTTCATCTATGCCAGATTTTTTCGCCAAAAGAGAAATGATGCGTGCGTACTTCATTTGTAAAAGTGTACTGTCGGCAGTCATTTGATTATCCCTTTTGCTTCATAATATGATTCGAAATGCAAGACAGTATCTATCATTTGTTGGTTCACAAAGCATATCTGATTATTCGGCTTTTCAAATTTAAGACGATTCAATGCAGTCGCTTTATCAATGAGGTTCGAAAAATAAAGTTCGATAGTGTTGAAGACTTTATCGTTAGCGATTCCACCTTCTATTATGTCGTAATTCAAATATTCTTTTGAGCCGGTTCGGCAGGCAAGAATAAAATCTAGCCACTCTTCATTATATTCAGAAAATGATTTATAGCGATATTTTGTCCGAATATCGCTATCTTCGAAATGATAGATATTGATATAGCCTTTTTTCCCAAGTGCGATAAAACGTTGTACCCATTTTTCTGCTTGGCTCTGCATATTTGCGGTATAAAAGCCTTTACCAAAATCAAGATTATCACGTCCATAAGAAACAAGCGGTTTTTCTACAATGACTGTTGAGCCGTGATAAACCTTCATGCCACAAGATTCCTTTCACGCAAGACAGAGATTATTTCATCAACGATATACTGCTTGCTCTGTGTGTGCAAAGCTTCGTAAGACGGTATGATATATGAATGCAAAAGACCTGAGGAATTGAGGATTCGAAACATCTCTGAGCCTGTTTTACCAAGTCTTTGGGCAACATTTTCTATGCAGAAAACTGAATACTCAATCTGTTTGTCGCTCATAGATTTCTACCTCCATTTAAATAATATATCACATAGTATATAAAAATGCACTGATTTAGTTGCATTGGCGCATTTTCCGGTGCAAGCGCAGATTGCGCCGGGGAAGCCCCGTAACCTACATCGCGAGCTCTATTAGTTTTTCAAGGTGAATCTCCACGCTGTCAAGACAATCTACAGGGCAATTTTCTTTGTTCAAAAGAAGCGGTAACTCCGTACAGCCTAGAATAAGTGCCTGTATTCCCTGCTCTTTTTTCATCTTTTCGATTATGGAAGTGAACTCTTTCAGCGTAGATTCTTTTACAATGCCAACTTCAAGCTCTTCGTAGATTCTTTTTGCAACAAGCTCACGGTCTGATTTTTCTGGTATGCAAACTTTAATGCCAGCTTTTATCAAATCTTTCTTCATGTAATCTTGTTCCATCGTGAAGATTGTTCCTAAAAGCCCTACTTTTTTGTAGCCTTTCTTTACAATTTCTTCCGCAACAGATTTTGGGATGCTGATAAGCTGAACTCCTGTTTTTTGTACGATGTTGTCATAAACGATGTGCATTGTCGCGGCCGTGAGCGCAATAACTTGGCAGCCTGTAGATTCAAGGTTCCGAACTTTTTCTGAAAGATAGTCCGTTAGCGAATCATACTGCTTTTCAACAACATAATTCCAAGCTTTGCGGAAATTTACACTTTCTATTGCGACATCCGGCATTTGCTTGCCGTCTGTGATTCTATCAATTCTGCAGTTTAATTCTTTGTAATACATCAAAGTGGATTCTGGACCAGTTCCACCTACAAGTCCGATTTTTTTCATTTTGTTTTTTCCTCCGCACATTTTCGTCTGAAATTCGCATGTAATTTATAACACATTTATAGCACATTCAAAACACAGATTTGTATAAAAATGCAAAAAATCCTCTAGAATTGCATAAACACCGCAATTCTGATAAACTCGGCGTATGATTATTTCATCCATTGACTTAAAAGAC
>JAEEGK010012200.1_pt1 | contig 19570 bp, 13 predicted proteins | sample 8958771 | NCBI WGS metagenome assembly JAEEGK01 (sample SAMN16246547, study PRJNA631951) | gut metagenome | biome: gut microbiome; feature: rumen; material: SC-attached | host: Bos | place: Iran: Karaj | collected 2018-10
CCTTGACGGCGCAATCGAAGAGCGTGGTCTTGCCCGTGGCACGCTTGTGGACGATGGCTGCCATCATCAGGTGACCCAGGTTGTAGGTCTCGAAGTTGAGGCGGTTGGCAAAGGCTCCCTTCTCGTCCTCCTTGCCTACGGCGGTGCCGATGATGGTCTGCTGCTTCTTAACCGCGTGGCTATCGACGCCCCGGTTCATTTCGTCGATGATGACGGGCGTATGGATGTAGCCATCGGCACGCTGTGCTCGGGCCACACGGTCGATGAAGTGGTCCATCAGGCGGTCGAGTTCCGGATCGCGGGTGACGGCATAGACGGCAGCCACACCTTCGAGCCACTTGTACATATCGCCATCGTGGAAGGGAGGTCCCCAGTGCTCATGATCGTCGGCAGGGACTTCGTCGCCGGCAGCGATCTCGAAGTTGCGGAACCCGTGCGAGACGGCAGGATTGTTCCAGGTCTGCCACATCGAAAGCAGCGACGTGCTGCTGAACACGCCAAAGCGGTCGCCCCAGAAGCCGCCGGTCCAACGGGTGGCTCCGATAGGGAGGTTCGACATGACGGCATGCGTGCTGTGGCTGGTGTCGGTGAGGGGTTGGCCGTTGGCGGTCGGCTGTTGGCTGAAGCAGGCCAGCATCACGAGGGTAAGAAAGGCGAAGAGTGTGTGTTTGGCGTGTGTCATTGCGGGATGTCTTTTAGTCCCCGAAAAGGATGGGGAGGATTTGAGAATGGTTGTTCAAGATGCAAAGAAAAGGATTTTTTTGGTCTTTTCCAAACTTTTCGGCAGAAAATGCCCCAAAATTTTGCTCATTGTCGAAAAAAGGCGTATCTTCGCGCCGATTTTACGGCATTATTTTGGCAAAAACGAAAAGCAAGACATCGGCGAAAAGGCCGAAAAAAGGCGGCAGCATCATAGGCAGCATTTTCAAATGGGCATTCCGGTCCGTTATGGCAGTGCTGACGGGTGGCTTGTGCCTGCTTCTCATCGCTTCGGCGTTCAGCGACTACATCAACCCCACCGTCTGGGTGCTGCCCTCGTTCCTGGGCATTGCTTTCGGCGTAATCCTCGTCCTTGCCGTCGTATGGTTCTTTGTGCTGCTGCTAACCCGCCGCTGGCACAGCCTGCTGCTGCTCGTGGTCACCCTCGGCATCGTCGGCCTGCCCGCCTGGCGCTACTGCCCGATGCACCTGAACGGCGGTCCCCAGCCCCTGACGCTGACCGAAGGCGGCGAAGAGATAGCCGTCGATAGCCTGCGCATCTTTTCGTTCAACACGAACCTCATGGGGCAGACGCACCTCTCGCGCATCAAGGAGCGCATCCCCGTGATTGACATTGTCAGGAAGTCGAAGGCCGACATCGTCTGCCTGCAGGAATACGGCTTCACGCTGAAGGCGGGCGGCCACACCGAACAGGAGCTGCGCGGCGAGTTGAAGGACCTCTACCCCTACTACGACTACATGCCCAACGACCAGCGCAAGGCCCTCGGCATCGCCGTCTTCTCGAAGTACCCCATCCGCAAGGCTATCCGCATCGACAAGCGCAAGACGGGCTACTTCTCGGCCATGTACTACCAGCTCGATGTCAGGGGCCGCACGATGGGCCTTGTCAACATGCACCTGCGCAGCAACATGATCGACCCGAAGGACCGCATCCTCTACGACGAGATGATCGAACGGTTCGAGCCCGACTCGCTCGACCGCATCCGCACGGGCATGATGAAGGCGCTGGCCGAAGCCTATCGCCTGCGTTCGGCCGAATCGGGCATGCTGCGGCAGGTCCTGCTCGACCAGCACCCCGCCGACATGCCGCTGCTCGTCTGCGGCGACATGAACGACACGCCCATCAGCTACTGCTACGAATCGCTGCGCCAGATCGGCCTCTTCGACACGTGGCAGGAGACCGGCATCGGTCCCGGCATCACCTATCGCGCCAACCACTTCTGGTTCCGCATCGACCACATCTTCCACAGCCGCCACTTCCGCGCCCTCGACATGAAGGTGCGCAAGGACGTGAAGCTCTCCGACCACTACCCCATCGAGGCAACCTTCCAGCTCCTTCCCGAATGATCTTCAACCCGTACGACATACATCTTGTGCAAGGGGGCGCCTCCTCGGCCTCCGGCCTGCCCTGGGCGATGCCGCAGCTCCAGGACAACGTGCTGCTCGTTGTCCTCATCCTGGGCTTCGTCGTCCTCGACGTGCTGGCCTGCCGCGACAAGAGCGTGCTGCGCCATCAGCTGTCGTGGGTGACCGACACGCGCAACGCCCGCACCTTCGAGTCGGTGCTGGTGGTCTATCCCTGGATCAAGCCCCTGCTGCTCGTCCAGATGTTCCTCTTCGCCGGGCTGACCATCTTCTGCCTCATCGACGAGGCCCCCGCCGCCCACCTGCGCCAGCTCTTCACCCAGCCCAGCGTCCTCGCCCGCCTGGCCCTTTCGATCGCCCTCCCCCTGGCGTGGTTCCTGCTGCAGTCGATGCTCTTCAACTGGTTCTGCTATCTGTATGGCATGCGCGAGAAACGCACCATCATGAACCGCAGCTATCAGGCCACCTTCATCGTCCTCGCTCCTTTCGCCATGCTTCTGTTCATCGGTCTTTTAGCAGGATGGATTTCGTCGCAATCTGCGCTTGTTTTGCTTATCGCGCTCTTCATTTTATCACAATTCTCCTATATTTTCAGCGGAATTAAGATTTTTTACGACGGTTTTGGCTCGTTGTTTTTTATAATTGTGTATCTTTGCACGCTCGAAATTGCCCCATTGCTGGTTTTTTGGGCTAAATTCAACTCTTTGCAAGTATAATGGACATCAAGAATATTCTGGTTTCTCAACCATCCCCTTCCTCCGAGAAGTCGCCGTATTACGACATTCAGCGCAAGTTTGGCGTGACACTCACCTTCAAGCCATTCATCCGCATCGAATCGCTGAGCCCCAAGGAGTTTCGAGCACAGAAGATCAACATCGCCAACTTCACCGCCATCGTCTTCACCTCGAAGACGGCCATCGACCATTTCTTCAAGCTCGCCGAAGCCCTTCGTGCCAAGCCCGACGAAAACATGCAGTACTTCTGTCTGACCGAGACCATTGCCCTCTATCTCCAGAAGTTCATCGTCTATCGCAAGCGCAAGGTCCACCACTCCAAGGTCGGCAAGATTGACGATCTGGCCCTCGTGATGAAGAAGCACAACACCGAGAAGTTCCTGATGCCCGTGGCCGACATCCACAAGGAGGAGATTCCCGCCTTCACCAAGGCCAAGATCAAGGTTACCCCCGCCACGATGTACCGCACCGTCAGCGTAGAGCTCTCGCCCGAAGAGATTGCCTCCTACGACATGCTGGTGTTCTTCACCCCCTCAGGCATCCAGTCGCTCTTCGAGAACAACCCCGACTACCAGCAGGGCGAACAGTGCATCGGCCTCTTCGGCCCCCAGACCGCCAAGGCTGCCGAGGAGCATGGCCTCCGCATCGACGCCAAGGGTCCCACCCCCGAGCTCCCCTCCATGGCAAGCGTGCTGCAGAAGTTCCTGAACGACCAGAAGTAAGAGGAAGACACAAACCAGTATGCCGACTCCCGTCGGCCTTTACTTAATCCCATCCGAGGAGTCAGATTTCGATGAAACAATTCACACTACCCAAGACCGAACGGCTCTATCTGCGCGAATCCATTGGCGAACTGTTTGCCAATGGACGCACGTTCATGGTATTCCCCTACCGGGTGGTGTACCTCATCCGAAAGGACGATGCCGACCAACAGCCCGCCCCGCAGAAGCAGGGACGATGTGCCATCATGGCTGTGGCTCCCAAGAAACGGTTCAAGCATGCCGTTGCACGCAACCACGTGAAGCGTCTCACCCGCGAAGCCTATCGCCTGCAGAAGCTTCCCCTCCTCGACGCCCTCCATCAGAACGGACTCGCGATGGAGGTCGCCTTCCTTTATGTTGACAACAAGTTCATCTCCTTCGACGAGACCTGCCGTCTGATGGGCAAGGCCCTGGGCAGGCTGCAGCGGTTTGTCCGCTCGGAAGCAAGACACGACACCGAATCACCCAACCGGAAACCATCATGAAATTCATACTCATCTCCCTCATCCGCTTCTACCAGCGGTTCATCTCTCCGCTCACACCGCCCGCCTGCCGGTTCACCCCGACGTGCTCGCAATACACGCTCGAAGCCATCCAGAAATACGGCGCCCTGAAGGGCACCTGGCTCGGCATCAAGCGCATCTGCCGCTGCCATCCCTGGGGCGGCTCCGGCTACGATCCCGTGCCGTGAAATAAACCCTACAGATTCTTCATCGACAACGACAGACGACCTCGACGCAGATCGACCTCCTTGACACGCACCTTGACGTGCTGATGGAGCGAGACGACGGTGTTGGGGTCCTTGACGTATTTGTCCGCCAGCTCCGAGACGTGGACCAGTCCCTGCGTATGAACACCGATATCGACGAAGGCGCCGAAATTGGTGATGTTCGTCACGATGCCGGGGAGGACCATGCCGACCTGCACGTCCTCAAGTGTCTTCACTTCGTTCGAAAACGAGAACTCCTCGAGCTGCTGGCGCGGGTCACGTCCGGGCTTCTCCAGTTCCTTCAGGATATCTTCCAGCGTCGGCAGGCCCACGCCCGCCCCGTCGTTCGCCGCTGTGACATACCGCTGCAGGTCAATCCTGTCGCGCAAGGCCTTGCCCTCGGGGCCGATGAGGTCCGCAACGTGGCAGCCCAGGTCCCGCGCCATCTGTTCGACGATGGCATAGCGTTCGGGATGCACCGCCGAGTTGTCGAGCGGATTGTCGCCACCCGCAATGCGCAGGAAGCCAGCCGACTGCTCGAAGGCCTTCGGACCCATGCGGGGCACATCCATCAGTTCCCGACGGTTGCTGAAAGCGCCATGTTTGGCGCGATAATCCACAATATTTTGCGCCAGCAGCGGCCCGAGGCCCGAGATGTAGGTCAGCAGGTGCTTCGAAGCCGTATTGACATTCACGCCCACCTTGTTCACACAGCTCTCAACCGTCTGGTCGAGGCTCTTCTTCAGCTCCTTCTGGTCAACGTCCTTCTGGTACTGCCCCACGCCGATCGAGTTCGGGTCAATCTTCACGAGCTCGGCAAGCGGGTCCATCAGGCGGCGTCCAATCGAGACGGCGCCACGCACGGTGACATCCTCGTCGGGGAACTCTTCGCGCGCCACCTTGCTGGCCGAATAGATCGAAGCGCCGTCCTCGCTGACCACGAAGACCTGTGCGCCCTGCAGGTCCAGGCCCTTGACGAACTCCTCCGTCTCGCGCGAAGCTGTGCCGTTGCCGATCGAGATGGCCTCGATCTTGTATTTCTTGACCAGGTCCTCCACCTTGTTCATCGCATCGATGAACTGGCTCTTCGGCGGATGCGGATAGATCACGTCGTGGTGCAGCAGGTTGCCCTCGCGGTCGAGGATTACCAGCTTGCAGCCCGTGCGGAAGCCCGGATCAAGGGCGAGCACACGCTTCTGGCCCAGCGGAGCCGACATCAGCAGCTGCTCCAGGTTGCGCACAAAGATGCGGATGGCCTCCCCGTCGGCCTGCTCCTTGGCCTGCTGCATGAACTCCGTCTCGATGCTGGGGGCCAGCAGGCGCTTGAACCCGTCGGTGATGGCATCGGCCACCAGGGGCGAAGCCGCCGAACGGCTGCTCTTCACATATTGCCGGCAGAGGCGGTCGATGCACAGGCCCTCGTTGCCCGTGATCGAAAGGCGCAGCACACCCTCGGCCTCGCCGCGCCGCATGGCCAGCAGGCGATGGCTGGCACAGCGCTTCAGCGGCTCGCTCCACTCGAAGTAGTCGCGGAACTTCTGGGCAGCCAGTTCCTCGGCCTCGCTCAGCGCCTTCGTGCTCTTCACGCGCTTCGACGTGATGACGGCATCGAACTGGAAGTTGCGGCGCACCGTGTTGCGGGCAGCCTCGTCTTCGGCAATCCGTTCGGCAATGATGTCCTGCGCACCCTTCAGGGCGTCGTCCGGCGTAGTCACCCCCTTCTCGGCATCGACATACTGCGCCAGCTCGTACTCGACGTCGGCAGTCGTCGCGGGCCGCTGCTTCACGTCGCCCGCCTGCGACAGCAGGTAGAGCGCCAGCGGTTCCAGGCCCTTCTCGCGGGCCACCATGGCACGCGTGCGGCGCTTCGGCTTGTAGGGCAGGTAGATGTCCTCCAGTTCGGTGGCATTCCAGCAGTTGTCGATGCGCTGGTGCAGCGCGTCGGTCAGCTTGCCCTGCTCCTCGATGGTCGAAAGGATGGTGACCTTGCGTTTCTGCAGCTCGCCCAGCTTCTCGTACTGGTCAAAGATCGAGGCAATCTGCACCTCGTCGAGCGAACCGGTTGCCTCCTTGCGGTAGCGGCTGATGAAGGGTATGGTGCAGCCCGACTCCAGCAGATCGAGCGTAGCCTTCACCTGCGGCTCGGAAATGCCGAGCGCCTTCGAAATCAGCGATGGGAAAATGTCAAGCATATTTTGTTTTTTGGTTTTTTTGGTTTTTGGTTTTGTTTTTTTGGTTTTTCGGCGTCGTTATTCCGATATCCCGATATCCCGGTATTCCGGTATTCCGGTATCCCGTTATTCCGGTATTCCGAAATCCCGATATTCCGAAATCCCGATATTCCGGTATCCCGAAATCCCGAAATCCCGAAATCCCGAAACCCCGAAATCCCGAAACCCCGAAATTTATCCTTCGCCCCTCCGTCCGATGCTACTCGGCAGAATTCCATACCGCCGCTTCATCACCTTGCCGAAATACTTCGGGTCGGCAAATCCGCACATCATCGCCACCTCGCGCACCTTCAGCCCCCGCTCCAGCAGCGCGACTGCATGCTTCAGGCGAAGGTCCAGGATGAAGTGGGCAGGCGTCATGTCAAATTCGCGATGCACCAGCGAATAGAGGCCCGTCCGACTGGTCCCGAGCCCTTCGGCCATCGTCTCGACGCTCAGCCGTTCGTCCGAGATGTGTTCCACCACGTAGTCGCGGAGGGCGGCCCCCACCTCCTCGTCCGGCAGACTGGTGATGGGCACGGGCTTGTCCTTCTTCTGCCCTGCGGCCACCTTCTGGGGGATGATCTTCCTGCGTCGCGGCCTGTCTGCCTTCTCGGGCGTAGGCTTCTCGGCCGTCGGCTTCTCCAGCGCGGGCGTCGTTTCGGGCGCAGGCTTCTCGTCCGCAGCCTTCTCAAGCGCGGGCGTCGTTTCGACGACCTCGGGGCCAGGGACTTCCTTCGTATCCCGGTCGTCCGGCTTCTGCGGCTCGGCGGGCGGCGAAGGCTCCTTGTCGTCCTCCTCCTTGCGGAACAGACGGGTGAATCGCGAGGCAACCGATTCGAAGAGAGTGGGTTTCTTTTTTCCGATTTCTTTCATGTAGTTCGTGGCGTGGATTGCTAATCTTGTGTTTTTGGAGAAATTTGGGGACAAAAGTAGTAAAAAATCGTATATGTTGAACATTTTTACCCCCTTTTTTCAATATATTTTTTAAAAATGTATCAAAAAATTTGTATTTTTCGTTTTTCTTTTCTATTTTTGCCCCATCTTCTTGCACAATTCTATATCGTCTGTCCCTTCGATAAACCACATTTTTAATCACTATAATACTAACCACTCAAATCGTTTATGCTTATGAAGAAGATTTTGACTTCCGTATTAGCACTCCTTGTGGCAGCCGCTGCAGGCGCACAGTCGTGGGACGGCACCGCCGGAACCGCCACGTGGACTGTCGGCGACGAGAACTCTGCCACCCTGACGGCCGAAATCGCCGACGCCGTCCTTGAGACCAGTTTGAAGGTGGGCACCGACCTCACCGTCACCACCTACGACGCTACCAGCAACGGCGGCGGAACCATGGCCACCTATCAGCCCGCCACGAGCGATGCCGGCTGCGTCGAGACTGACATGGTGGAATACACCGTCAAGATGAAGAAGGGCATCACCTTCACCCCCACAGGCGTGCTGTTCGACGCCGTCAAGCAGGGCACCGACAATGCCTACTTCTCCTGGTCGTATGTCTGCGACGAGGTCGAGAGCGAGATTGTCGCCTATTCCGACCCCAAGACACAGATCCTGCGCAACAACAACGGCAACGCCGATGTGGCTTCCCTCACCCACGACGAGGCCATCACCGCCGAGGCCTGCCGCACCTTCAAGCTGCGCTTCTACATCTCGAATGTAGCCAACAACAAGAAGATGTCGATCGGCAACATCCGCATCAACGGCACCGTGAGCGGCAAGGAGGAAGGACGCGCCTTCACCGACTTCAAGGTTGACTTCCGCTCCGATCCCTACACCGTCCTCGCTCCCGAGGCAGGTCTGCCCGAAGGCGTCAGCATCACCGGCACCTGGCACGACTCGCAGCACGGCTATTCCAACGCCGTCGTTACCGTGCCTGTCGATGGCCCCGTACGCTTCACCATCGGCGGCTGCGGCTATAGCAACCAGGCCACCGTGGCCGATGCCGAGGGCAATACCCTGGCTACGCTCGACACCCGCGCTGCCGGCTGCGACACCAACACCAGCTTCGACCACTTCGTGACATGGACCTACAACAGCGAGGAGCCCGCCACCCTCACCCTCAACCTGGGTGCCTACTGCCCGTTCCTCTATGCCGAAGCCTGCGAGCTCATCCCCATCTGCACCGTTCGCTACTACGACGTCGATGGCAAGACCATCATCGGTGAGGAGGAAGTCGAGGGCGGCTCTGCCCTGAAGTTCGCCTATGGCGCCGAGAACGTCACCGTAGCCGACGGCTACAAGTTCCGCGGCTGGTTCAACTCCACCCAGTCCAGCGCCGTCAAGATCGTCGAGGGTGTTTCCGTCCAGGAGAACCTCAACCTCTACGCCAAGGCCACCGAGATCGAAGTGCCCACCAACACCTCGCGCTACATCTACGAGCTCAACAAGGTGAACTTCTACATCGAGGACCACGAGGCCATCTGGAACAACGGAGGCTCGTTCCACGACTCGCAGCACGGCTGGGCATTCAGTGCAGGCAACAGCCTCTCCATCGCCGTAGCCGGCAAGGCCATCGTCAGCGTCGGCAACTGCCGCTATTCGGCTGAAGGCGCCGAAGCCACCGTCACCAACGAAGCCGGCGAGACCGTTGCCACCTTCCCCGTACAGGTCGAGAACGATGGCGCAGAAGCCACCTTCCAGTACGACAGCGACAAGGCCGACGTCCTCACCATCACCTTCGGCGGCACCGCCTACATCCACAAGGTGACCGTCTATAACGTGGTTGACTTCGTGCAGTTCGACGAGGCCACCGGCTACTACTTCATCCCCGCCAACGATGCCAACAGCTTCCTCATCGCCCTCGCTTCGGCCAACGGAACCGGCAACGCCAAGATCTTCCTGCCCAACGGCCGTTACGACCTCGGTGACCTCACCCTCACCCAGATCTCGGGCAACAACATCTCGATCATCGGCGAATCGATGGAGGGCACCGTCCTCGTCAATGCACCCGCTGTCGAGAACGAGGGCATCGGCACCACCGCCACCCTGCTCAACACCTCCGAGAACCTCTATCTCCAGGACCTCACCATCCAGAACGCCCTCGAGTACTACAAGTCGGGTAGCGCAGGCCGCGCCGTCTGCCTCCAGGACAAGGGTGCCAACACCATCCAGAAGAACGTCCGCATGCTCTCCTACCAGGACACCTACTACAGCAACCGGGCCAGCAACCGCTACTGGGAGGATTCCGAGATCCACGGCACCGTCGATTACCTCTGTGGCGACGGCAACGTAGTCTTCAACCGCGTAGCCCTCGTCAACGAGAGCCGCACCGTCGATCCGGGCAACGGTGACGACGTCATCGCAGCACCCAACTGCACCGCCACCACCGCCGAGCGCACCAACTACGGCTACGTCTTCCGCGACTGCACCGTCAAGAGCAACTGCAAGCAGTTCACCTTCGCCCGCTCGTGGGGCGGCGAATCCACCTGCTACTGGATCAACACCCAGGTGCTCGACAACTCGCTCGCCGAAAGCCGCTGGACCGCCGCAGGCATGAACATTGCCGCCTACTGCTTCAAGGAGTACAACACCACCGATGCCGAAGGCAATGTCACCACGCCCGCTTCGAACGTGGTCAACTTCACCCACAACACCGGCAACCGTGAGTACGAGACCGTCCTCACCGCCGAGGAGGCAGCAGCCCTCACCACCGACAACATCTTCGGCGACTGGAAGCCCGAGCAATATACCGCCCAGTTCGACGCTGTCGATTTCTTCACCGATGGCGAAACCCTCATCTGGGCTCCTGTAGAAGGCGCACCGGCTTATGCTATCGTGAAGGACGGCGCTATCGCTGCTATTCTCGATGCCAATGCCACCAGCTACACCATGGAGGAGGAAGGAACCTATGAACTCCGCGTCGCCAACCTGCGTGGTGGCTTCGGCGCTCCCGCTGCTCCCAAGGATCTAGTAAGCATCGAAAGCGTTGAGGTCGCTCCCACTGCCACAGGCATCACCTATAATCTGTTTGGCCAGCGCGTCAACGGCGCCAAGGGCATCTGCATCGTCGATGGCAAGAAGGTAGTGAAGTAAGTTCCATTTGCATAAATATCCGCATTTTCTACCGCAACTCCCGCAAGGAAGTTGCGGTTTTTGCATCTTATATGCAGTATTTTTGCGAACAAAGGAAGCATCTATAGGTTGCAAATAGCCACGTTTTTGCGATTTTTTGAACAAAAATCAACAATTTTCGTCAAAATTACGATTATTTGCGCGAAAAATTTGGAGCAAACGAAAATATGCTTTATCTTTGCACCGCCAAAATTCAAGTAGAGTTTTATTTATTAAAAGGTATTGTATAATAACTGAAAAAAATTGTAAAGTCTATGGATTCTAAAAAAGTTCTTGAGGATCTGAAACGCAGATTTCCGAACGAGCCCGAGTATCACCAGGCCGTCGAAGAAGTACTTTCCACCATTGAGGATGCCTACAACAAGCACCCCGAGTTCGACAAGGTGAACCTGATTGAGCGTCTCTGCATCCCCGATCGCATCTATCAGTTCCGCGTCACCTGGATGGACGACAAGGGCAACATCCAGACCAACATGGGCTACCGCGTACAGCACAACAACGCCATTGGCCCCTACAAGGGTGGTATCCGCTTCCACAAGTCGGTGAACCTCGGCATCCTGAAGTTCCTCGCCTTCGAGCAGACCTTCAAGAACTCGCTCACAACCCTCCCCATGGGCGGCGCCAAGGGCGGTTCCGACTTCTCTCCCCGTGGCAAGTCCAACGCCGAAGTAATGCGCTTCTGCCAGGCCTTCATGCTCGAGCTCACCCGTCACATCGGACCAGACCTCGACGTACCCGCCGGTGACATCGGCGTAGGTGGCCGCGAGGTAGGATACATGTTCGGCGCCTACAAGAAATACACCCATCAGTTCCAGGGCGTGCTCACCGGCAAGGGCCTCGAGTTCGGCGGTTCGCTCATCCGTCCCGAAGCAACCGGCTACGGCAACGTCTATTTCCTCTGCGAGATGCTGAAGACCCGCGGCCTCGAGCTCAAGGGCAAGACCGTCCTCATCTCCGGTGCCGGCAACGTTGCACAATATACAGCCGAGAAGGTGCTCCAGCTCGGTGGCAAGGTGCTCACCATGTCCGATTCCGACGGCTACATCTACGATCCCGATGGAATCGATCGCGAGAAGCTCGACTACATCTTCGACCTCAAGCAGGTACAGCGCGGCCGTATCAAGGAGTATGTTGAGCAGTATCCAACAGCCAAGTACGTCGAGGGAAAGAAGCCCTGGTTCGAGAAGGCCGACATCGCCCTGCCATCAGCTACCCAGAACGAGATCAACGAGGAGGCAGCCAAGGCACTCGTAGCCAACGGTGTCATCGCCGTATCCGAAGGCGCCAACATGCCTTCTACTCCCGAAGCCATCAAGGTCTTCCAGCAGGCAAAGATCCTCTACTCTCCTGGCAAGGCAGCCAACGCCGGTGGCGTATCGGTATCCGGCCTCGAGATGTCGCAGAACTCCGAGCGTCTCTCCTGGACCAAGGAAGAGGTCGATGCCCGTCTGCACACCATCATGGAGACCATCCATGCCAACTGCGTGAAGTACGGCACCGAATCCGACGGCTACATCAACTACGTGAAGGGCGCCAATGTCGCCGGCTTCATGAAAGTTGCCAAAGCTATGATGGCTCAGGGCGTATTCTAATACGCCAATGCGTTTTCTAAATCGCAATTCTTCTCAGAAACTACACATCATATCTCGACGGCTGTCCCTACGGGCAGCCGTTTTTTTGCCATCGACTAATCGAAGACATCGCTGCAAAGATTGAGAAAAGGTTGAAAGAATAAAACAAAACAGCCACGAAAAACACATTTCCCTCCAATTATTTTGGAGATTACTGAAAAACATGCTATCTTTGCATCCAAAATTGGAAATCATCTGAACATAATTAACAACAAAGTGCTATTACACATCAGGAACTTGAAGTATGAAACCCACTGAAATTGATTCCTCGGAGATTGAAGAAGTATTTGTCCCTTCGGGGAATATTTCACTTGATAAATATATATCATTAGTAAAGGATCTCGAAAAATTAACTATTGATATCTATTCATTGGAAGAAAATGAGTCATTCAATATAATCTTCCTGTATGAACACAACTTGGTCGATAGGTTTATGACTATGGGCCGCATCCTATTTTCATACATCTATCAGGATGACATTTTCAAAATGGACATCTATAATTATTTGACATTGAAAGGTGCTTATGAAATGTATAATGATGTCTATTATCATCTTTCTCAGTATTTGGTAAAAGCATATGAAAAGATTGATACTATACAGTATGACTATCTGTCGAAAGACAACGCATTTTTCATGGCGAATTATTTGTTAATCACGAACAATTCAGCAAAAAGTCTCTTGAACAAACATATCGTGTATGGAGACCAGATCAAACAATCTTATCGAAGTCAGTTAGATACAGCAATAGATTTGGTGTACAACTTTTATCAAAAATTGAACCTTAAAATTGATTTCAGGCACGGCGATGAATTGAAGGAGTTTATCGTCGATGGATTTCGCAATTACGTCAAGTCAAGCACGAATCGTATGCCTCAGAAACTTAAAATTTCAGTCCAAAAATTCAAATCCAACAGACTTGAACCGACATCAAAATCCCATTGGGCAATGCTGGCAGATGCAGACGATGAAGTGATCAGGAAATTTCTCAACGATGAACTGAATCCTGTAGATTCGCAGAAAAGCGCAAAAAACCCTTTGTGGAAGGAAGAGACAAAGAAAATGAAATCCTTGCTACGCATATTGAAATCGACATCCGATCCTGAAAATCTGTACGATTGGAATATTTTATTCCAAGAGGATGAATTGTTCGATCGTTATATGCATTTTAAATTTCTAATCATATTCTTCAACATTATTCACAAGCAGAACCTAGTCAAGTGTGAGATGTATGACGGTCTGAAGGAGCAATACCACAAGTTCATTTATGGCGATGAAGAAGATAAGATGGATACACCAGCTCCCGCTTTGCCAAAGGCAGAAAGTCTTGCTGCTGAACAAGAACAAATGGAACTAAAACCGTCTGCGGCACCTGAGGAGCATTATATTCATCAACAGATTGACGAAGACAAACTGATAGCATTCATTCGAAGTTATACGGATGGACCCAACAAGTCAAACTATTTCGTGAATAAGAGCCATTGGCTCTCCATCTATATTGTGCTGCACCAGAAGCTGAAGAAACTGGGTAATAGCTCCGTGTTCCTTTATAGATCCAGACCCAAGTTTGTGGAGTGGGTGAACACGAAGATAAAGCCACAAAGTGTGCCTTGCGATCAGGGTGTGCTTGACAATGCGCCCAAGTTTTTCCGCAACGAGAAGAAATACCCGTGGACCATCGAGGATTATTACAAGGCTGGCGGCACCCAAGAATCGACCTATAACAGTTATTCGATGGTGGCAGACTATTTCCAGAGAAATCTGATCGACAAGATAGATGAATTCTTTTCGTTTAGTTCTTGAGTTTTTATGCATTGAGTTATTGAGTTTGGTATTGAGTTTTTGCCGAATCAGCCCCTATATAGTTGTTTTTTCTCACTTTTTTTCGTAAATTTGCACTGCACTTCAGTAAAAGGCTGGATTGCAGTGCTTTTTAACTTCCAAAACTTGTCAAACAATGAAACAATTTTTTTTCGTCAAATGCAAAATCAATCTTGGGGCACCCATACCCCCCCAAGTATTTAAATATTCCTCTCCCCCTTTATAGGGGGGAGTAGAATATTATACTTAGGGTGGGGTTGGGCCCCTCGATTGACCCAGAAATTGACTGAAATTTTACGAAATTCCAACAACTCGACCAAGCATTGAGTTTTTTGAAAACAGCAAAGCAATGAAACATATCGTAGAAAGCGTGGAGGAAATGTACCACGCAATGGTACCCTTTGGGGAAGTGATCATCGATGCAGTGTTGGATGCGGTTCGCAAGACCAGGACACAAAGCGCGGGAGACATCGCCCTGCTCCTCGATGCCGACCGACGGCTCCTGAATGATGCATTCCTGCTGCTCACGGGAATGAACCTGAGTACGCTGATCATCGAGTGGCGAATGTTGCAAGCCAAGGATCTGCTCGACAACAAGAGCCTGTCGGTCCAGGAGGTGGCCTATCGCTGCGGCTTCAAGCGTCAGAAGAACCTCATCCTGGCATTCCGCCGACGATGGGGAACCACTCCGCAAGCGTACCGGACGGGCAAACTGCTTCGCAACAGCAATTACGTGGTCAACAAGGACTATCAAACGAGGAAACATGCACTCGACATCGCGAAGGAGCATCTATCGCAAACCAGCGAACAACAGTAGTTTTTTATCCCGAATTTGCGAATTAAAGAAAAGACATGGTTCTAAAAGTCAACATCTCATTTCCAACCGTCGCATGTCCCCTTACGTTCTCTGCAGGACATGCAACGATGGTGGCATATCCTCTAACGTCCGCGAAAGGACATGCAACAATGGCAGCATATCCCCCAACGTTCGCCAAAGGACATGCAACGAAGGCGGCATGTCCCCTAACGTTCGCGAAAGGACATGCAACGATGACAGCATTTCCCCTAACGTTCGCGAAAGGACATGCGACGACAGCAGCATGTCTCCCAACGTTTGCGAAAGGACATGCAACGATGGAGGCATGTCCCCCAACGTTCGCCAAAGGACATGCGACGATGGCAGCATATCCCCCAACGTTCGCGAAAGGACATGCAACGATGGCGGCATATCCCCCAACGTTCGCCAAAGGATATGAAACAATGGGAGCATGTCCCCCAACGTTCATTGAGGGACATGCGGCGATAAGTTCCTCGGTTCTATCCTATCAAGCTGTGCAGCTCACGCACATATTTGCCAACGTTGGGGAGGTTCGTGCCGAATACGCCGCGCCAATCGAGATTGGAGAAATTGGCATCGGAGAATAGGGTTTCGGGGGTTATGTCTCCATTCTCGCAGACATAGCCGATAATCTGGTTGATGTATTCGTCCTGCAGGACATTGAGTGGACTGTTGTCCAGGAACTGCGAGAACTTCTCTTTGGCCAGTTGCCTGTCCACACCGACGATGGAGCGAATAAAGGCTGCCACGCTGTCGCCACAGATCATCTCCTTGCGGTTGATATACTTCTCATACTCTTCCTTCGAACCCAACTCCTTCCAGCAGATGCGCTCCAGTTCGGCAATGTCGGCATCGGTAAGCTTTTCGAGGCGCTTGATCTTCTTGATGACGTCGAGGTCACGATGGTCGTTGAGGTAGTCGAGGATGCGGGTGTGGTAATCGGTTTCGAAGACGGGCTTCTTCACATCTGTCTTCTCCTCAAAAGTGTCGGAAATGTCAATGTAGAACCTTTCGTGCATCGAGCCCATGGCCACATAGACGATGTCTCTGAGCTCCTGACGAACCTTCTCTAACTTATCGAGCGAAGGTGATTTCCAGAAGGCAGGGTTGCTGATCTCCTCAATGGTGGGCATGTGGTCCTTGACGGCGGGAATCGTCGCCTTGCGCTTCAGCTTCTCGGCAATGCGCATCACCTTGTTCTTGCTGCGTGTGGCATCATAGTCGAAAAGCAGATACGAAAGCATGATGTTGAACATCAACGCGTCGAACATGCGGGCCTCGTTCTCGTTATTCTCCTTGAAGAGGATGGGAGCAATCTTTTCCTTCAGTTCAAGGGCATCCAGTTCGGAGATGAAGACCCAGTTGTCCTTGTTCTTGAACTTGACAACGGTCTCCCAGACAATTCGTACCGAGGCAAACAGTTCATTGAGCTGGACAACCTGGTCAAACAGTTCGTCCTTCAGCTGCTGGCAGAATACCTTGGCAAACTCGTCACCCTGGTATTTCTGATGCTGGAGCGTGACGGCCACATCGAGCTTCAAGGCAAACAGACGTTCGGTGAGCGAAAGGGATGCCAACGGTTCCCTGCCATTGCTTCCGCTGCCGAAATATTCGAAGTTCTCGCACCAATCGAAGATGTAGAACTCCGTCTTGTCGGAACCGTCGGCGAAGATGTGTTCGCAAAGGCGCGTGCCACGGCCTACCATCTGGATATACTTGATCTTGCTATAGACGGGCTTGAAGAAGACGAGATTCAAAATCTCTGGCACATCGATGCCCGTGTCGAGCATATCCACCGACACGGCAATCTGCGGCATCTTCGCACTTATCTTGAAGTTGTCGATGATGTCCTGGGCATATTTCACGCTATAGTCAATCAGCTGGCAGAATTTGCTGCCAAGGTGCGGATAGAGTGCATAGAAGCGATCGACGATGAGCTGGGCATGGTCGTGATTGTAGGCGAAGATGACCGTCTTGCCTATCAGGTCGCCATTCTGCACCTTCAATCCGTTCTTCATCAGGTCCTGCAGCACGATGTCAACGGTGCCCTTGTTGAAGATGTAGTCGAACAGTTCCTTCTTCTCGATGTTGCGTGGCGTCTTTTCCTGCAGCTCGCCGGTTTCCATCTCCTTCTTGGCCTTTTCGAATTCCCAGGCCTTGTCGAGTTGTTCTTTCTCTTCTTCGCTGAGCGTGTCGTACTTGATGCCCTCGCGCATTCGCGTGGTGGTGCGCGAAATGGGATTGTAGCCCACAAGGTAATGTTCTTGTTCGGCTTCCTCCTGCGAATACGAGAAGTTGGGCTCGCCGCTTTCCAGATGGAACAGTTCGTAGGTGCTGCGGTCCACCTCATCGCGTGGGGTGGCAGTCAGACCTACCAGGAACGAATCGAAGTAGCTGAAGATGGCCGTGTATTTGCCGAAGATGGAACGATGTGCCTCGTCGAGGATAATCAGGTCGAAACGGCCGATGGAGAACTCCTTGTCCTCCGAGTCGATGTAGTTGATCATCGTCTGGTAGGTGCTGAACATCAGACGGGCCTTCTTCTCTTCTTCCTTGGCACCTGTGAGGATGCATGTCGTGTATTCGGGCAGCAGCTTGCCGAAGTTCCGATAGGCCTGATCCACCAACGTAATGCGGTCGGCAAGGAACAGCACGTTCTTGACCCAGTGCTTTCGCAGGAGGACATCGCAGAGCGAGATGGCCGTGCGTGTCTTGCCCGTGCCTGTGGCCATGACCAGAAGGGCACGCCGATGCTGCTCGTTGAGATGCTGGCAGACGGCACGGATGCCTCGCTTCTGATAATCGCGGTTGGAGATTTCGTCCTTTATGCCCAGGTCCTTCAGCTCGACTCGGTTCCTGCGTGTCAGGATCCATTCGAGGTCTTCCAAGGTGTGGAAGCCGAGGACGGGACGAGGAGGATAGCCGAGGCCGTCGATGATCTTTGTGGAGAAACCGTTCGAGTAATAGATGACAGGACGTACACCGTACTGCTTTTCCAGGCAATCGGCATACAGCTCCGCTTGATGCTTGCCCTTTGCTTCGTCCACGCTGGTACGCTTGGCCTCCACTACGGCCAAGGGCTTGCCATCCTTGCCGTAGAGGACATAGTCGCAATAGCCCACGCCCTTGCCGTTGGGCATACCTTCGACTTCAATCTCGATGCCCGCCTTGCAGGGGTATGGGACGTTTTCCTTGTCCAGCACCTCCCATCCTGCTTCACGCAGCATAAGGTCGATAAACAGGCGACGCGTTTCGGCTTCGGTGAAGTCATCCACCTCGACAGTCACTTCGAGGGGCTTGGCCACGTTCTCGGTGGGAACGGCCTGGACGAACTCACTGGTGGGCTCAGGAACTTCGGGCTGTGGCGCAACGAAGGGAGCTGGCTTCTTGGGTATCAGATCCTTGTCGAAGGGAGCCAGGGCTTCGAGCACACCAAACTTCAGGAGGATGCCGCCAATCAGGTTGTAGGTGTTGAGAAGGGCAAAAAAGGCTTCCTTGCGCGTGGTGCCTCCTTGATGGACGGCGACGTTGCCGATCTTTCGGATATAGTGGGTGGCCATCGAGAGGGGGCGGTCGTCTTTCACAAGGTCGGCGTAGGGGGCACCCGTGATCAAGTCGAAGAGGGTGGCACGTTCTTCGACGACCTTGTTCTTCAGTTTATAGACGGCACGCACCATCCATTCCAATGCCTTGCGGCAGTTGGCAGCGCAGTTGTCGTAGTCCGTCTGCTGAGTCATTTCTGCTGCATTGCAGAAAGTGTAGAGGGCACTCAGCTCGGGTATGTCCTTTAGGTAATCGAAGTTTTTCATAACTATGGTTGTTGGATGATTAGTCGAACCAATACTGCATGCGGGATGCAAGGAGGGTTTCGAGGTCCTTGATGGCAGTTTGGACTTGTTGCTTCATGCGTTCGATGGATTCTACTCGCTTAACATAATCAGTTTGCAGCTCTTTAGGAGGAAAAATTATTGGGAAATCCTCAATGTGATCTTTATTGAGCTGACGTTTGTCAATACCACCAACACATGTTTTACGGATCAAATCTCTATATGAGTCGGAAATAAGAATGTACAAAACAAACTTGTGAACCATTCCCGGCTTTAACCGAACCAAATAAACATGTCCATTAATGTTTGCACTCCCATTTTCTCCTTCAAACAGAGCTGTGCGTCCTAAACTGCTGTTTTCAGTATTGAACCTTCCTGTCTTTGTAATAAGTAAATCGTTGTGCATTAAACTGCTTTTCATCAATTTCTTGTGAGTAGCATCATCAATATAAGCCACATCATCTAAGTCAATCCTGTTCTTCCAGACATTTTGGCTCCTTAAAAATAAATAACCGTTATCTACATAAACCTCATTACCACCTTTAGGGGTATTCCCATTACTAATTACTGAGCTGATCTCGCATAGTCGTTTAACCTCCCACCCCTTTTCATTAATAACAGGGTCGCCAAACATCTCGTAGAAGATGGATTGGGCGAGGGTGTCGAGGTCCTTTAGTTGGGACTTCTTTAGGGCTATTAACTCGTTTATCTTGTCGAGCTCGGAGACGATGGATTGCTGTGTGGGAAGAGGGGGAACGGGGATGCTAATTTCCTTCAACAACTTATAATGACGTGAATATCCTAAACTCGGAATATTATACCATTGAAGATAGAAAAATAAGAACTTAGCATTGAGGAATTCCT
>JAEEGK010012201.1_pt1 | contig 19568 bp, 15 predicted proteins | sample 8958771 | NCBI WGS metagenome assembly JAEEGK01 (sample SAMN16246547, study PRJNA631951) | gut metagenome | biome: gut microbiome; feature: rumen; material: SC-attached | host: Bos | place: Iran: Karaj | collected 2018-10
TCCTGGCTGTCGATCAGGCCTGCATCGACATCATTTTCGCGATGACCGAGGAAGAGCATCACGACATGCTGGAGCGTATCATCAGCCGTCATGGCCTGCGCCAGCTTTCCTACATGAAGGAACTTGGCATGGGTCACGACCGATATAAGCTCATTGACCTCGACAATGACGGCAAGGTGATCACAGCCGCCGAAGCCGCCGAAGGCTTGAAGCCATTCGTTGCTGAAAAATAAAAGATTTTGATGGGTGGAATAGCGTAACATCGGCTTTTTTGAGCCGATGTTACATTTTTAGAGAGATTTGTTTCATGGTTTGTAACATAATATGATAAATTATTGTTATCTTTGCCCCAGATAAAACCTTCGATTATGTTACATTTTACCAATAGACGTGCAGTGTTGGCAATGGCCATGGGGCTTATGTCGGGTGAAGCGGAAGCCAATCTGAATCTGCTCTATACGATCGAGAATAATCTTCCAAGCAGCCTCGTGAGCAAGGTGAGAGAGAGCGCCGACGAGATGATCTGGATAGCGACCGAAGATGGCTTGTGCCGCTTTGACGGCTCACAGTTCGTAACCTATACCTATGAGCCGAACAATTCGCATTCGCTGCAGAATAATATCGTGCTCTCACTTTGTACGGATGAAGAGGGACATATGCTGGTCGGCACGAGAGCGGGTCTGCAGATGTATAGGCCCGAGACAGATGATTTTACAGAGGTCATCTGCGACACACTTCAGGGCATACCGGCAGGCAACGTCTCGGATATAACGAATTTGGCAAATGGTGATTTCTTCATTTGTGGAAATACTGTCTTTACGTGTCATATTGATGAGAACGGCGTTCCACGCGCCTTGGCCAATCCTTTGACCAAAAAAGATCTGACGAGCTCGCATTGCTGTCAGGATTATACTGGCAATGTCTGGACCACTTCAACGGTGCATGGAGTGCATCGGATAGACAAAGAGGGTAACCTGGAGAAAATCCCTTTGCCGGATGGCATAAAGGGAATCAATATACTTGAAATAGGACCTGATGGAATCGTGTATATGGGAGGCGTGGGCCGTGGTCTCTATAAATATAATAATGTAACACATCGAATCGAAGAGATTACCGGACCCAAAGACCTTTTCAGAGTCAGCGAATTGCGCGCAGTGCCTGGCAAGCAACGTATGTATGTCTGTACGGATGGCGAAGGCGTCAAGGTGCTGAACTGTCGAACGGGAAGTATTTCGGACTTCTACTTTGATGATGCACAATTGGAAGCAAGAACGCTGAAGGTTCATTCCTTGACTACATCGAAAAACGGTGACATCTGGGTGGCCATCTATCAGAAGGGAGTGCTTGTGAATTCGCGTAATCCATTTGACTTCCACTATTACGGTTCGCATTCCTTGCGTTACAATAACATCGGCGACCGTTGTGTGACGTCGTTGTTCCGTACGCACGATGGCATGCTGTGTGTGGGCACTGACAATGGTGGCGTCTATTGCCTAAATGACAAAGGAGAGGCCCTGTCCCATTATCCTTGCAATACAGGCCCCCAATCGGTTCCTTCTGCGCTCATCACCATGTTTGAGGACTCGCGTCATCGCGTATGGTTCGGCTCGTATGGACAGGGAGGAGGCATATTGGATCTCAAGACGGGTGTTTGTCAATATATCCCCATTGAAAACCAGCGAAGCAACACCAGCAATATCTATGACTATGTAGAGGATGTGCAGGGCAATGTGTGGGTGGGATCGATGGGCAATGGCATCCTGAAATATGATGAACAGAGGAAGGCTTTCGTGCGTCAGAATCTGCACCCCGCTTGCGATTGGACGATTTCCTTGAGCTACGATCGTGGTACTAGCCAATTGTATGTGGGATCGTACAACGGACTGGTGATTGTCAGTCAGCAGGGTGACGAAATGAAGTGTGAACAGTATTACCCCGAACGAGTGATCTACAGCATTTCGCGCATTTCGGCCACGAAGATCAGCCTTTGTACCAATGCCGGCCTTATTGTATTCGACACGCAGAAGAGGAGCGGAAGAATCTATACCGTTGAGGATGGCTTTCCGACCGACAACTTCCTGGCATCGCAGGCCGATGGAGAGGGCAACCTTTGGGTGAGCAGCAGTAAAGGAATTTCGAAGCTCAACCTTGATCAGCATATCGTCACCAACTATACATCGAGAGAAGGCCTTCAGTTCAACGAGTTCTACAAGAATACATCGATGCGCGATGAGGACGGTACGCTTTGGTTTGGCGGTACGGAGGGTATCAATTGGTTCAACCCCAGCGAAATACGTAAGACAGATAGGAAAGTAGATGCCCGCGTGGTGAGATTCAGTACCGACCTAAACAACATTTTGCCCGACAAGGATGGTGTCTATCGACTGGATGAGCAAGACCGCTCTTTCTCGATTGAACTGGCCACACGACCTATCATGCAGACATTCAGTGTCACTTATCGTTATGCTATGGACAATGATGCCTGGCGTACGCTGCCGCCTACGGACAATCGTGTGATGTTCAGTCACCTCAGTTCGGGTTCGCATACCTTCCGATTCCAGATTGATGACGATGGAACGTTGTCGCCAGAAGAAAGTGTTCAGATCTTCATTGCCCGCCCGTGGTACCTTAGATGGTGGGCGCTGCTGCTGGGCGTGATTGCCCTGGGCAGCATCACGGGGATCATCCTCCTGCAGATACGGCGTCGGTATCATGAAAGGAAGATACGACTCAAGCAAGAGCGACAAGCTGCGGATAACGAAGAAAAACTGGCATTCTTCATCAACCTCGCCCATGAGATACGCACCCCAATGACGCTTGTCGTCAGTCCGCTGCAGAAACTGATGTTGCAGGACAAGGACCCGGAGCGTTTGCGCAGCTATCGGCTCATTGACCGCAATGCCAACCGTGTGCTTGGCCTTATCAATGAAATCATGGCCCTTCGGAAACTGGACAAGGCGCAGATGCGCCTGCAATGCCAGCAACTGTCTCCCGCCAAACTGATTGAGGACCTTTGTGAGACGGTTTCGGACCTGACGCAGGAACGTCAGATCAATCTGCAGTACAACAATTTCCTGCCTGAGGGCTTTGTGACGTGGATTGACAAGGGATGTTTCGACAAGATAGTCATCAACCTGCTTTCGAATGCAATCAAATATACTCCTCGCGGAGGCTACATTAACGTGGAGAGCTCGTTGACACCAGATAAGAAGTTGGGCGTCAGCATCACTGATAATGGTATCGGCATTGATCCCGAGGACAAGAAGCACGTCTTCGAGCTGTTCTATCGTTCGAACGTGAATAATCCGCATGCCATGGGTACAGGTATCGGATTGAACCTCGTGAAGGCATTGGTTACGCTGCATCATGGCAATGTTGCGGCAGAAGACAATCCCGAGGGGCAGGGTACGAAATTGTCGTTCACATTGCCGACACGTGATGATGCCTATGATGACAAGGAGAAGATTACAAAGCAGGTGCAGAATCCAGGGCTGGAAGACAACCTGGATGAAGTCACCATTGTGAAGAAGTCGATAGGGCAGACGACGGAAGAGCCCTCGGTGGGTTCCAATCGAAGTTCGCGTCGTGTCCTTGTGGTCGAGGACGAGGAGGAGATACTCAGTTATCTGACATCGGAACTCAAGCCTATTTATCGCGTGACAACGTGCACGAATGGTCGAGAGGCGCTCGAAAAACTGCTTGAGAATTCAGAGAGTTATGACTTGGTGCTCAGCGATGTGATGATGCCCGACATGGACGGTGAGGAACTTTGCCGCTTTATCCGAAGCAATGTGCTGCTCAATCACCTGCCTGTGGTGCTGCTCACAGCCAAGACGAGCGACGAGGATTGGCTCAAGAGCCTGGAAGTGGGGGCCAACGCCTTCATCACGAAACCCTTCAACATGGAGATCCTGCTTAAAACCATCAAGAACCTCATTGACGAACATGACCGACTACGCAGTTCGTTCAGCGGCCTGCAGTTGCCAGCCGACAAGGTGGATACACCCGAACTGCAGTCGCCCGACGAGCGCCTGCTGCAGCGCATCATCAAGGTGGTGAACGACAACCTGAGCAATACCGAACTGACCAGCGAGGATATTGCCGACAAGGTAGGACTGAGCCGTGTGCATCTCTATCGCAAACTAAAGGAATTGACCAACCAGACACCACGCAATTATATACGCAATATCCGATTGGCCAAAGCTGCTGAACTGCTCTCGCAACGCAAGATGTCGATAGCCGAAGTGGCTTATGAGGTCGGTTTCTCCAACCCCAACAATTTCGCTACCGCCTTCAAGGAGATGTATGGTGTGCCTCCCACTGCATACAACGAGAAGCATTACAGCGGAGGTTCCGGCACACAGCCGTGATGTAGTCGATTTACTTTCGAACAATCACACTGCCGCTGGCCTGATGGGTGGCCAGAATCAGCACTTCGGCAATCTGAACGTGTGCAGGGGCATTGGCTGCATAGACGGCAACGTCGGCAATGTCGTCGCCTGTCAGCGGCTTGATGCCTTTATAGACATTGGCTGCACGCTCGTCATCGCCATGGAAACGCGTGTTGCTGAAATTGGTCTCGACTAATCCGGGTTTCAGATTCGTCACCCTGATGGCGGTGTTGGCTACGTCGATGCGCAGGCCGTCGGAAAGAGCCTTGACGGCGGCTTTGGTGGCACAATATACGTTGCCACCGGCGTATGCGGCATCACCGGCTACGGAGCCTATGTTGATGATGTGGCCGCGGTCGCGTTCCACCATGCCTGGCACAATGAGGCGTGTCATCGTCAGCAGACCCTTGATGTTGGTGTCGATCATCGTTTCCCAATCCTCGAAACTGCCTGCATATTCGGGCTCCAGTCCGAGCGCCAGTCCTGCATTGTTGACCAGCACATCAATCTCCTGCCAATCCCCGGGCAGTTCGCTCAGGCACTTTTCGGCTTTTTCGCGGTCTCTTACATCGAAAACCAGCGTCTTCACTTCCGTCCCTTTTGCTGACAGCTCCTCCTGGATGTCGTTCAGACGATCCACGTTTCTTCCCGTGAGAATCAGCCTGTCGCCGTTCTCTGCAAACTTCCTGGCACAAGCCATGCCAATGCCGCTTGTCGCTCCTGTGATCAATACGATTTTTTTCATTGCTTTTGGATATTTTTTTATGAGGGACGAGTTACCCAATTTTCGACCTCAACTCCCGGCATGGGTGTGAAGTGTTTTAAATTGTCAGTTACAACAATTAGTCCATAGTGACGAGCTGTTGCACCAATAAGCATGTCGAAATCTTCAACAATTAGCCCCTTGGAGGTTAGCGAATGACGAATGTCTGCATAGTCTTCAAGTGCATCACTAATTGGCAATACGGTGATGTCGCGTTGCAGTTCACGGACCTCGAGCAAATGCCGATCAACGTTTTTGCTATGAACAGCTCCATAAAGTAATTCGGCTATAGTAACTTCGCTGACACAAAGGTTTTCGAGACTTTCTTTGTTCATTCGCTCTGGTACGCCGTTGCTATGTTTGAAATATTCAATCCAAGTATTGGTATCAATAATATACTTTGCCATAACAATGCCTCTTTATTCGTCGAATGGAGGAATAGTACGATTTCCATTGCGTCCTTCATGTCCCTTTTTAATAATGGCTTCTATGTCGTCATCGCCTTCGTCGTTGACCCAACAACCAGCCAGACTGCGGAATCCGCGGTTTAACTCCTGCTCGTCAGTTTTGGTGCCAGACTGACGCAGTCTTATACTGTCTATTAGCATAGTAACAAGTTCTAGCTTCTGATTTACTTCCAAGTCTTTCACCAACTCCCAATAGTAGGCTATTGGGTTTGTATTGTGTCCTCCTTTTATTGTTGCTTCCATAATCTTAGATGTTTTTGATAGAACAAACGATGTTTGATGTACTAAAAAGCAATTATATGCTCTCGTGCGGTGCAAAGGTATGCTTTTTTGTCTGAATTACCAAATTTTTCTTCACTTTTTTATTTCAAATCACTCATTCTTTCCAGCCTTTCAATGGCGCAAAGATAAGCTTTTATGAAAAAGCCCGCAGAAAACTACTGCGGGCTAAAGATGGAATTGCGAAATGAAATTGTTTAGCAGGCAACTCTTTCGAGCCACTTGACCATGCCGAACATTACGCCCATGGAGATGAGGCAGACGATGAGGAAGACTGCCCAGCACCACTGGATGGGCCATGCGTTGTACATCACAGGGCCAAGCCAGATCATCAGATTGCCGATGGCGGTGGCACCGAGCCAAAGACCCTGGCAGAGACCAACCATGTGACGTGGAGCAACCTTCGAGACGAAACTCAATCCGAGCGGGGAGATGAAAAGCTCAGCTACGGTGAGGAAGAAATAGGTCACGATGAGCACCCAAGGAGAAGCCTTGGCCAGACCGGCTGCGGCCATGCTGGCAGCATCGAGAGCGCGGAACTCATCACCCGAAGGATAGTTGCTGAACATCGAGAAAAGCATCAGGAAGAGGTAGGCACAGCCTGCGATACCCATACCGATGGCAATCTTGCGCGGAGTAGAGATGGCCTTGCCCTTGGCAGCGAGACTGCCGAAGATCCACATGATGATGGGGGTGAGGACAATCACGAAGAACGGATTGAGGGCCTGCCAGATTTCAGGAGCGATGGAATCGGTCTGGACGAAGTCGCGAGCAAAGACACTCAATGACTGGCCGTTCTGATGGAACGAGAACCAGAAGAAGATGGCGATGCCAAGCACGGCACAGAGTGCGTAGAGACGCTGCTTGATTTCGGTAGCCATGGTGCGCTTCTCTTCCTCGGTGTATTCAACGACAGCAGCTGCAACCTTCTTGGCAGGCTGTGGGAAGATACGCTTATAGGCCAGGAAGATGACGAGTGAGATGAGCATGGCAATCACCGAGGCAATGAACGAATAGTGGATGCCCTGGTTGAAGACTGTGATGTAGTCGTGGCTGAATGCGGCGTTGTCAACAAAGTTGTAACTGGGAAGCATCACCTTTTCGAGCGTCTCGCTGAACTTGGTGGTCACCTGGCCGTCAGCAAGGAACTGGTGGCAGAGTGCCGGCATGTCGGCATTGTAGATCAATGCATGCTTGGTGAGCCACCATTGGCGAAGCAATGGAGCGATGAAAGGAGCAAACAGACCGCCGATGTTGATGAACACGTAGAAGATCTGGAAGCCGGAGTCGCGCTTGTCCTTTGCAATCTGGAGGGCTTCGGGACCCTCCTTGGCAGCCTCAGCCTCGTACTCGTCGTACATCTTGCCGACGATGGCCTGCAGATTGCCCTTGAAGAGACCATTGCCGAAAGCGATGGCAAGGAGGGCCACACAGGTGAAGATGAGAATGCCCCACCAACTGCCGCTGAAATCGGTCTCACTGAAGACTGGAATGGCGAGAGCGATGTAGCCCAATGCCATGATGACCAGACCCCACTGGATGGTGCTGTTGTAGTTCTGGGTGCGGTCGGCGATGATGCCGCCCACAAGGCTCAGCACATAAATGCCGAAGTAAAACACTGAATAGATGATGCCGGCTGTGCCGTCGGAGAGGCCGAACTTCGACACCAGGAACAGCAGGAGCACTGCGTTCATGATGTAGTAGCCGAAACGCTCGCCCATGTTGGCCAGCGCAGCAGGGATAAGACCCTTAGGATGACTTTTGAACATATCTTTGCTTAAATAACAATTAATAATTAACAATTAACGATTATTTGGTCAAATTTCGGTGCAAAGATAGTCAATAATTTTGAAAACTCCAATAAATTGGCAATAATCTTCAAAAAATAATCAATATTTATCGGTTCCGAACCATCTTTGCCGCAGCATATGGGCAGCCATCTTGGGTTTGCGTGTTTGTGTGAAGACACCTTTGTAGTTCATTGAATTGACACGATGCATGGCTTCGCCCGTCTGGAAGTCGGCGAAATTCCAGATGTGCATACCGGTGACGTAGTCCTTCTGATTGGCTAGGTCAAGGTAATCGCCGAGGAAACGGCACTGGAATTCCTCGCTGAACATTTCCTCACTATTGGAGTGAACACCCACGGAGGTGTCGGCGCCAAACTCAGTCATGATGATGGGCACGTTGTAGGTGGTATGCAGTTTCTCTAGTTCCTTGCTCAGAATGTCGATGGCTACGTCCATGCGTCCCGGATTGGTGTACCAGCCATAGTAGCGGTTCACGCAAATGATGTCGCCCACAGTATGCCACGACGAAGGACTGCCACTCATGGCAACGAAGGTGGCAAGACGTGTAGGGTCTTTTTCTTTGGCCAATGCGATCAGTTCGCCCAGGTTCTCGATGGCAAGACGATTCTCTTCTGCCTCGCCCTGTTTCTCCTTGCCGTCGTAGTTTGCACCGCCCACGCCCTTGTGTGCGGGTTCGTTGGCTACACTCCAAAGGATTACACTGGGATGATTCTTGTCGCGATTGATCATCTCTTCGAGGGCATAGCGGCATTGTGCCTGACGAATCTTGACATTTTCTTCGCCATCGAAGAAGAGCAGTCCCACGGATGGCATCTCGTCGATGATCAGGAATCCTTCGCGGTCGGCGATGTTATATACTTCCTCGTCGTAGGGATAATGGGAAGTGCGGAACGAATTGGCACCGAGCCACTTCATCAGCTGGTAGTCGTATACCGTGACCGGATGGGCTACGCCTTTGCCAAAGACAGGGAAGTCCTCGTGCTTGCCGAAACCACGCAGTTTGATGGGCTTGCCGTTGAGCAGGATGCTCTTGTCGTCATGACTGATGGTGCGCACGCCGCAGTGAGTCTCATAACTGTCTTTGCCGGGAAGTTCGACGCGTACATTATAAAGATAAGGATCGTCGGTGCTCCATAGATGAACGTTTTCGATCGAGACATTGGCTTCGGCTTCGTCACCCTTGAAGCGAAGGTTGGCGGTGTAGGTCTCGCCTTCGGCAGAAGTAATGATCACACGGCCGGCACTTGCAGCACCTTGCTTCTTGACACTGACATTGATGGTTCCCGTGCTGCCGCTGAAATCGGTACGCAGCGTAATGTCCTGCAGCGAAGCCGTGCGGGGCAGGGTATAGAGCATCACATTGCGATGGATGCCGCAATAGGGGAAGAAGTCGTAATTGGTGGCAGGGAAGGTGCGCATGGCGCCAGGAACATTGCCGTTGGGGATACGGTTGGGGTCAAGTTCGTTCTCAACTTCTACGCTGATGCGATTCTTGCGGTCCCAGATGACATAAGGGGTGATGTCGAAGGCAAAGGGAAGGTTGCCTCCTTCGTGCATACCTACTGCCTTGCCGTTGACAAAGACCTTTGACATGTAGTTGACCGAATTGAAACGAAGGAAGATGCGTTCACCTTTCCAGGCACGGGGAACGAAGGTCTCCATTTCGTACCAAGCCATGCCCAGATAGTTGTGAAGCCCGTGGATCTGATCATTCCATGAGCCCGGAACGGCGATGTCGGTGGTCTCGGAGAGACCATTCATCCAGCCTTGATTTTCACCTACCTTGTCGGGGTCGGTGCGGAACTGCCAGATGCCCGAGAGGTCGAGGACGTTGCGATACTGGTTCTGTTGGGGAGTCAAGGAGATGCAGGCAGGGTCTGCCTTGGCTATTTCCTGAGCCTGGACATTTATGCCCAGCATGGCTGCCAGAAAAAGAAATGAGAATGATTTGCGCATTGTTTTATCGTTTAGATGTTGAATTTTCGGTGCAAAGATAGGGCATTTTCACCACTTTGGCATTGTCTTTTGGGCCGATTTTTTCAACCAAATGGAGTAAAATTTGGAGATGTGGAAAAATGTATGTATCTTTGCGGCAAATTATAATTGTTTATTCAAATAGATATGTTCGAAGGACAACCCAAAGGCCTTTATGCTTTGGCATTGGCCAACACTGGTGAGCGTTTCGGTTATTATACGATGCTTGCCATCTTCGCCTTGTTCATGCAGGCAAAGTTCGGATGGGACGAGGCTCAAGCCGGACAGGTTTATGCCATTTTCCTGGCAGTAGTTTATTTTGCACCCCTTGTAGGCGGTTGGGTAGCTGATAAGATCGGTTACGGCAAGTGTGTGGTCGTCGGTATGGTTGTGATGTTCCTGGGCTATCTGGGACTTGCAGTGCCGACGCCAGCCAATACGGCGGGAGAGTGGGCAATGTATGCAGGCTTGGCAGGAGTGTCGCTCGGTACGGGCCTTTTCAAGGGTAACCTGCAGGTGCTCATCGGCAATCTCTATGACGATCCGCGCTATCAGAGTCGTCGTGACTCGGCATTCAGCCTGTTCTATATGGCCATCAATATCGGAGCGATGTTTGCACCTTCGATGGCCAAATGGATTACCAACCAGCATTTGGCAGGCAAAGGCTTTGTCTATGATGCAGCCAATCAGGATCCTGCCTATCTGGAAGCACTTTATAGCGGATATGGATTGTGCTTTGGCGTGGCTTGCATCTCGTTGGTACTTTCGGCCATCATCTATTTCTCATGCCGCAACTGGTTCAAGCATGCCGATGTGACAGCCAAGCAGGCCAAGGTCGCCAACACCGAGATGGTGGAACTGACACCCAAGCAGACCCGCGACCGTATCCTTGCCCTGCTGCTTGTCTTTGCTGTGGTCATCTTCTTCTGGATGGCCTTCCACCAGAACGGATCGGCGCTGACCTTCTTTGCCAAGCGATATACCGACCTATCGGTTACCGGACCTATGCGCATAGGCTTCAATATCTTCAGTCTGGCACTTATTGCCTTGGCTGTTTATACAGGTTTTGGCGCAGTGGGGGCAAAGACCTCGAAGAACCGTTCTTTGCTCTGGTGCATCACGCTGGTGCTGCTGGGCGGAGCTTATGCACTTTATCGCGGCATGTCGGATCCTACCAACGCACAGCCCTCTGACTTCCAGCAGTTCAATCCCTTCTTTGTTGTGGCTTTGACACCATTCAGCATGCTCTTCTTCGACACTTTGGCCAAGAAGGGAAAGGAGGTGAGTGCTCCTGCACGAATTGCCTGGGGTATGCTGGTGGCAGGTCTCGGTTTTGCTGTCATCTCGCTTGCCTCGGTTTCGCTGACTTCCCCAATGGATCTTGGCGAAGGCACGCAGAGTATTCTTTCGCCAGGGTGGTTGATATCGACCTATTTCACACTGACGTTGGCCGAACTGCTCCTTTCGCCTATGGGCATCTCGTTTGTGACCAAGGTGGCACCACCCAAGTACAAGGGCCTGATGATGGGCGGCTGGTTTGTGGCCACAGCCATCGGCAATTACCTGAGTTCCATTCCTTCGCAACTTTGGAACAAGATTCCATTGATGCAGAACTGGGGCATTCTGATTGCCCTCTGTCTGTTCAGTGCTGTTGCGATGTTTGCGCTGCTCAAGAAACTGAAAGTAATGACTGCGTAAACGATTAATAATTAACAATTAATAATTAACAATTAGCAAATAACAATTTGTTTTTGTTAGAACCAATAAATCGTCATGGAAATTATAAAAGTATCTGACAGGACGTTCCGGTCTTATCTTGGCAGGGATAGGATACAGGAAGAGGTGGCACGAGTGGCACGTGAGATATCTAAGGATATGGCAGATGTAGAACGTCCGCTGTTTGTCTGTGTGCTTAATGGTGCCTTTGTCTTTGCTTCGGACCTTTTTCGTCAACTCACGTTGCCGGATGCAGAGATAACGTTCATTCGCATGAAGTCGTATGTCGGTACACGTACCACAGGCAAGGTGAAGGCCATCGTAGGACTGATTGAAAGTGTGGTGGATCGCGATGTCGTGATAGTAGAGGACATTGTGGATAGCGGTTATACCATGAAGCGTCTCATCTCCCAGTTGAAAGATCTGGGAGCCAGAAGCATCAAGGTGTGTTGCCTGCTCAAGAAACCCAAGGCCATCAAGGTTCCCGACCTGCAACTTGATTATGTGGCGCTTGAGATTCCCAATGACTTTATCGTAGGTTACGGATTGGACTACAATGAGCAGGGGCGTAACTTGCCTGACATCTGGGTGGTCAATGACTGAGTTGGTTGGATGTTCCCTAGCCTTTCAGTGAACATATTGCTGCAAGAATTGATTACATAATGTGGCAAAATAGAGTGTTATTGCTCAAAAAAACAAGATTTCTGTTGAAAAATTTTTATAATCGATAAATAATTCTTACCTTTGTAAAGAATTTTTTCGTTTTAATAGAAAAGAGTTATTTGTTTTTAAGGTAATTGGATATGTTGAATATCGTAATTTTTGGAGCCCCAGGTTCCGGCAAGGGTACTCAGAGTGAAAAGATCATCAAGGAGTATGGCGTTGAGCACATTTCGACGGGCGATGTACTTCGTGAAGAAATCAAGAAAAGAACCGAGCTCGGAAAACTCGCTGCATCATACATCGATGAGGGTGATTTCATTCCGGATTCCCTTATGATCAAGATTCTTGCTTCCGTGCTTGATGCGAAGGGCAAGGACATCAAGGGTGTTATCTTCGATGGTTTCCCACGCACAATTCCTCAGGCTGAGGCTCTTGATGAGATGCTTGCAGAACGTGGCGAGACGGTATCGGTCGTTATCGGTCTTGAAGTCGATGGTGAAGAACTCATCAATCGCATTGTGCTGCGTGGCAAGACCTCAGGTCGTGCCGATGACAATGAGCATACTGCACGTCATCGTCTTGAGAATTATCACAACATGACCCAGCCTTTGAAGAAATATTATATTGAAGAGGGAAAATATGTGTCGGTGCCAGGAAAGGGCGATATCGACGAAATCTTCTCTCATATCAAGGAGGTTATTGATGCTGTCAAGTAAGCAGAGTTCAATTGCCTCAAACGTCATAGCCCCTGTCACAGCCATCTGCGACAGGGGTTTGCTTTGGCAGGGACAAAGAAAAAGAACATTATTTGGAAAATAATGGAGTAAATATTTGCAGAATTCGAGAAAAAACGCTATCTTTGCACGCGATTGAAAACAGACCATTATGGGACGAATCCTCAGCATAGATTATGGACGCAAGCGCACAGGTTTGGCTGTCACCGATCCGTTGCAGATCATTGCCAACGGATTGATGACCTTACCTACACATGAATTGGAGAAATGGCTGATGAGCTATATCCCCGAGGAAGGTGTAGAACGTGTCTTGGTCGGCTTGCCACGTCGAATGAGCGGCGAGATGAGCGAGTCGTGGCAATACATTGAGCCATTTCTCAATCGTCTGCATAAGTTGCTCCCCGACCTGCCCATCGAACTGGTAGATGAACGCTTCACCTCAAAACTAGCCTCGCAGGCCATTCTGCAGAGCGGCGTGGGCAAGCAACGTCGGAGGGAAGACAAGGGCATGATAGACGAGGTGTCGGCAACGATTATCCTTCAGCAATGGATGGACAATCGGTCTATGCCCGGATACAAGGCGGTGATGTTTCCACAGAAGGTGGAGTGAATCTAAGAGATCCAGATGCACTAGTTGTTCTAGAAACTCTAGATAATCTAGATGCTCTAGAACTACTAGATATTCAAAAATCGAAATCAATAATTAAGAAAAATATGATACTACCAATTTATTTATACGGCGAGCCGGTGCTTCGCAAGGAAGCTGAGGATGTTCCAGAGGACTACCCAAACCTCAAGGAGTTGGCCGAGAATATGTTCCAGACGATGGAGAAGGCCAATGGAGTAGGCTTGGCAGCTCCGCAGGTTGGCCTGGCATTGAGAATGTTTGTAGTGGATGGCAACGGCTTGGCCGAGGATTATCCCGAATGTCTGGGCGTGCGTCGCTGCATGATCAATCCAGAGGTTGTTGAAGAGAGCAAGGAGACCAATGTCAAGGATGAAGGTTGCCTTTCAATTCCTGGCGTCTATGAAGGCGTGAAGCGTCCCGACTGGATTGTAATCAACTACCTTGACGAGAATCTTGTTGAGCACGAGGAACGTCTCGAAGGCTTTGCTGCTCGCATGGTATTGCATGAGTATGATCACCTCGATGGAAAGATGTTCATCGACCGTGTGTCGCCTTTGCGCAAACCATTCATCAAGAACAAGCTCCAGGCCATCCTCAAGGGCAAGAATCACCCCGACTACAAGCATTGCGCTTTGCGCTGAGCGAAGGATGTGACTCCTATTATTGAATCATTAACTATTTAATTTCCTAAATAATGGCAAAAGTACAGAAAGAAACTGCCCCAATGAGCGACAAGATGAAGGCGCTGCAGATGGCGATGGAGAAGATCGACAAGACCTTCGGCAAGGGCTCCATCATGCGCATGGGCGAAGAGAAGGTCGAGGAAGTGGAAGTTATTCCTACGGGTTCTATCGGTTTGAATGCAGCCCTTGGTGTGGGTGGCTATCCCAAGGGTCGTATCATTGAGATTTATGGCCCTGAGTCGTCAGGTAAGACCACTTTGGCTATCCATGCTATTGCAGAGGCTCAGAAGAGGGGAGGTATAGCTGCTTTCATCGATGCAGAGCACGCTTTTGACCGCTTCTATGCCGAGAAGTTGGGTGTCGATACCGACAACCTTCTGATTTCCCAGCCCGACAATGGCGAGCAGGCTCTCGAGATTGCAGATAACCTGATTCGTTCGGCTGCTATCGACATCATCGTCATTGACTCGGTAGCTGCTCTGACTCCAAAGGCAGAGATTGAGGGAGATATGGGTGACAACAAAGTGGGACTGCAGGCCCGACTGATGAGCCAGGCTTTGCGCAAGCTCACTGCTGCAATCAATCAGACCAAGACGGTGTGCATCTTCATCAATCAGCTTCGCGAAAAGATCGGTATCATGTTCGGCAATCCTGAGACAACGACAGGCGGCAATGCCTTGAAGTTCTATGCATCGGTACGCCTTGATATTCGTCGTGTGACCAGCATCAAGTCCGGCGATCAGATATTGGGTAACCAGGTGCGCGTGAAGGTAGTAAAGAACAAGGTTGCACCTCCATTCCGCAAGGCAGAGTTTGACATCATGTTTGGCGAAGGCATCAGCCGTTCTGGCGAGCTTGTTGATCTTGGCGTTGAATATGGTATCATCAAGAAGAGCGGATCGTTCTTCAGCTACAATGGAACCAAGTTGGCTCAGGGACGTGATGCCACGAAGCAACTTATGCTCGATAATCCTGAACTGGCTGACGAAATCGAGGCCGGCATTATGAGCAAGTTGAAGGGTGCCGAACTACCCGAGGAACCCCTAACAAAGGAAGAGACTGAAGCCAGCGAGTATTAATCGATACCAATACGAATTCGATACAAATAAAAGAAACCAGAGGCAACGTGATATCAAATGCACGTTGCCTCTGAACTATTATAATATGTGTGTGTATGTTTTTTACTTGATTACCACCTTGCGAGAAGTGCCGTTCTGCTTGATGATGTAGATGCCCTTGGTCAGACCGATGGTGCTTTCAGCAATCTTCTTGCCGCAAAGGTTATAGACTTCCATCTTATTATTGTCGTTTGTCACCTTGTTAATGCCTTGGGCATCGGTGTCGAATACTACAGTGATGGAGGTGCAGTCATCTGGATCGAGGGTGCAATAGGCTTTGAGCTCGACAGAGCCTTTGAAGGACTTTGTGTCGAAAGCCATTGCATGTAGCCAATTCTTGCCCTGCTCGACGGTACTACCTGGCAATACAGCATCTTTGTAGTTCGTGGTAATTTCATTACCATCGGATGGCCATGCCATACAATTACCATTTGGGCAGAATTCGATATCCTTATAGTTCTCCTTGCCGACACAAGTGAGCGAAAGCTTGGAAGCATCCTCACTGACATTCTTGATATATACAGGAGCCTGCATCTCAATCATGAAGTCAAAATCGGAATATTCCGAGATGGTCACTGTGCCACCATTTGGAATGACCTCATCGCCCAACATAAAGGCAAATGTGGTCTCCTCCTGAGCCATCAAGGCAGAGGAGCAGAAAAGGATAGCAAGTATTGTGGAGTAGAATTTCTTCATTATGCTCATTGTTAGATTTATTCCTATATCGGGTGCAAATTTACTTATTTTTGATAAAAAAAGCAAATATTTCAATAAAAAACTGCTATCTTGCACAATAAATCCCCTAAATTGCAGACAATGGGTGCCAAAAAGCGGGAATTATCCCTTGATGCGGCGTTCCTCTTCCTTTTTGCTTGACAGCATTCCGCATGCTGCATAGATGTCTTCTCCACGCGAAGCGCGGATGGTGGTCATCAGGCCATGCTGGCACAGATAGTCGCGGAAAGACTCCATTGCTTTTACGTCGGAGGTTTGGAGATCCACATCGGGGATGGCATGGAAACGTATGAGGTTGACCTTGCAGGGAAGTCCCTTAAGCAGACGCAGCAACTCCTGGGCATGACGAATGTCGTCGTTGACGCCTCGGAAGACGATGTATTCGAAAGTGAGTTCGCGCTGATGTGTCCAGTCGTAGGTCTTGAGCAGTGCGATGACGTCACTTATGGGGTAAGCACCCTGAACAGGCATCAGCTTTAGTCGCTCGTCGGCAAAGGGAGAGTGGATGGAGACAGCGAGGTTGCAAAGGCTTTCACGGAGGAAATCGGAAAGGTGCTGCATTTGTCCGATGGTCGATACTGTCACGCGTTTGGGACTCCAAGCCATTCCCCAAGGAGCTGTGATGATGTCAAGTGCCTTGCGAAGTTCTTCCCAATTGTCGAGTGGCTCACCCATGCCCATAAAGACGAGATTGGTGAGGGTCTGCGACTCGGGAATGGCGAATATCTGGTTGATAATCTGGTGGGAAGTGAGTTGCCCGTTGAAGCCCTGTTTGCCAGTCATGCAGAAATAACAATGCATCTTGCACCCGATCTGACTGGAAATGCAAAGCGTGGCACGCTCGTGTTCGGGCAGATAAACCGTTTCGATGTGCTTGCCAACAGGTGTAGCAAAGAGATATCGGATGGTGCCGTCCTTCGAACGGGCGGCATCAACAGGATCTTCATATCCTATGGTATAACCGTCGGCTACAAGACGGGCGCGATTCTCCTTCGAAAGATTTGTCATTTCGTCGATGGAATGCACTCGTTTCACGTAGAGCCATTGTGCAATCTGCTTGGCTGCGAATTTTGGCATGCCGAGGGCAGTGGTAATATCCTGCAATTCGGCTAAGGTTTTGCCTAAGAGAGGGGTCATGAATGTCGGTTGGGAATGGAAAAGGACGGGCACTGGATGTCCGTCCTTTTATTAGGAGATAAAGAGAAAATACTGATCAATAGAAGTTGATACGGTTATCCTCAATCTTGGCGTTGTCATGAAGAACCTGAAGAGCTGCATTGGCTGCTTGTGCGTAGTCGCGAGTGCGACCTACGGTCTCCAGACGAGCCTTCTCATCGTAGGTGAGGCCCTTGTCGTTCTTGCTGAGCAACTGGAGAGCTACAACCACGTTGCGACCAGCTACTGTAAGCACGTCACCAGGATTAGCCTTGAGGGCAGCCTCGAAGATCTTTGGCTCGGAACCGAGACCTACGACATTGTTGAGGTTGAAGTTTACGAACTTGGCGGTGTCGATGCTGGCGCCATTGAAGGCAGCGGCATAGCCAGCGAGAGTCTTATCGGCAACAGCTTCGAAGTCAGCGCTGAGCTTCTCAATCTTCTTAAGTGGAAGAACATTGAACTGCGAGATCTGCTTGTAGAAGACAGTGTCGTTGATGTCGAGATAACCCTTCTCAATGTCGCCAGTGATAGCTACTACGAGGAGGTTGTCGCCAGTCTCGATGATGTCGCTGACGTCACCCTTCTTGTTCTGGAAGGCAAACTGCACAGCCCTACGAGCGTCCTGCACACCACCTACATTATAAGATGTGGAGTAGAGGGTGGTAGGCATCATCATGAAGCCCTCAGCACGTGCGCTGTCCATCATGGAGCGAATGTCCTTGTAGGTGGTGAGGAAGCGGTTGAGCTTGCCATATTCCTCGCCGCGAGTGCGGGTAGAAGGATAAACTTCGTTGGCATAGATGGCAACTTTGGCAAGAGCCACAGGAGCGGTCTTCTTGGTCACCTTGCATACGAAGTGAGCGTTGTCGTTCATGTCGTGAATGAAGGTGGTGCCTACAGCACTCTGACGGATCTTGTTGCGAAGCTCGTTGCCGAAGTTCTGAAGGAGTGAAGGATCCTCCATCCATCCTACAAACTTCTGCTGCTGGTCGTACGAAGCGAGAGCGGTGTTGGCATTGGTGGCAGCGGCAAGCACAGCCTTGATGCTGTCGGCCTCAGTAGAGGTGGGGACAACAACCATAGCCAACTCGATAGAGTCAGGAGCGACTGTCTTGTCGATGATACGTGCCATCATGTAATAGTCGCCATTCTCACGATGTGGCTCAAGGATAGCACCAACGCCATTGTTCTGAACGAACTCCTTGGTGTCGCCTTCAAAACCACTTACAGGCACCCATGCATCCATATAGGATACCGAAGAGTTGCCGTTCACGAGCTCGGCTACCTCGTCGGTTGTAGCAAACTCGTCACGCAGAGCCTTGATGTCTGCCTCAGCCTGAGCATAATCCTCATCGCTAGGACGAAGGGCTACGTTGATGTAGCTTACGTTGCGTTGCTCGGCATTGAGCTTGTAGTTGCGCTTGGTGCTGTTGTAGTATTTCTCTACGTCGTTCTTGCTTACGCTGACAACCGAGTCAGGCACGCTGCTGGCATACTGCTTAACGTAAGCGAAGGTGCACTCGGTGTTGTCACCGTTGAAGTTGTCCTTGGCCTCCAATTTGTTTGGGGAGACGGCTGCGGATACGAGACCGGTATATTTCTCCACCAGACGGTTCAATGCTACCTGATTCTCGATTTCCATCCAGTTCTCCTCCGAGAAGAAAGGATTCTGCTGGGCAGCCTGCTCAAAACCATCGTTGGTGATGAGGTTTACGAAATAAGAAACGACCTGAGGAGCCTGCTGACCGAACATCTGTGAAAGAACGGGCGACATGTTCTGGCCCTGCACGAGCTCGTTGATTTCGTCCTTGGTAACTACAAGACCGAACTTCTTGCAAGCCTTCTCGATGAGGTTCTTGGTGACGATCTCCTGATAAACCTGATTGTTGAGCTGCTGGGTGCTCTGGTTGTCAAGCTCCTGGCCCTGCATGGCCTTTACAAAGTCCTGACGACGCTGACGAGCAGCCTCGTATTCTTCGTAGGTCACTTTCTGTCCGTCGATGGTCACGACCTTGTCGCGTCGGCTCTGCATGATGGAGCTGGAGCTTGTGATCAAGTCTCCGACAATGAATGCTACCATTGCCAAACCCACAATAACCAAGAGGAGAATGGAATGGTTTCTGATGCGTTGTAATACTGCCATTTGTTTTAATGTATTTTGTTATAATTATTTTTCTGAATTCAGACCACTTCTTTATAAAAGTGGGCAAAATCGGACGCGAATATACATAATTTATTTTAATCTTCGAACAAATTTGCGGATTTTTTTGCGAAAATCGTGTAATTTTATTTCAATTCCATCAATTCTCACTCTTCACTTGACAAATTTGACAACCTAACGAGCTCAATTTTGGTGGCGCTGGTCTTCGTGACGGTCAGACGGATTTGTTCATCGTCGAGCAATATGGAGTCGCCCGTCTTAGGCATGGTCTGCAGGTGGTGGAGGAT
>JAEEGK010012202.1_pt1 | contig 19568 bp, 10 predicted proteins | sample 8958771 | NCBI WGS metagenome assembly JAEEGK01 (sample SAMN16246547, study PRJNA631951) | gut metagenome | biome: gut microbiome; feature: rumen; material: SC-attached | host: Bos | place: Iran: Karaj | collected 2018-10
GCTAGCCTGTCAGATTTCGTCAGCCAGATGATTTCTGCAAGTGTATCAAACAGTGTTTCAAATAGCGAATTTGTATCGCTGAGTAATAGTGCATTTTCGGAAAGTGTAAGCTTGAGTGCAAGCGCAGTCTCAGCAAGTGAGAGCGCAAGTGCAAGTGCATTTTCAGAAAGTGAAAGCTTAAGCCGTAGTGAGTCAGCAGCAAGTGAAAGTGCTAGTGCAAGTGCAGCTTCAGCAAGTGAGAGCGCAAGTGCAAGCGCATATTCAGAAAGTGCAAGTTTGAGCCGAAGCGAGTCAGCAGCAAGTGAAAGTACTAAGGCAAGTGAGAGCGCAAGTACAAGTGTAAGCCAGTCTGTGGCAAGTGAAAGTGCTAGTGCAAGCGCAAGTGTAAGCGAGTCAGCGGCCAGCGCAAGTGCTAGTACAAGCACAAGTGTAAGTGAGTCGGCTGCAAGTGAAAGTGCTAGTATAAGTATAAGTACAAGTATAAGTGAATCAGCGGCCAGTGTAAGTACAAGTGTAAGTGAATCAGCGGCCAGCGTAAGTGCTAGTATAAGTGAATCAGCAGCTAGTGTAAGTGCTAGTCAGAGTCAATCATTAGAGAGTTTAATTGCAAGTCAGAGCGCATCCGCAGCAAGCGAGAGTGAGAGTCAGAGTGCATCTGCAGCAAGTGAGAGCACAAGCATAAGTGAATCAGCAGCTAGTGTAAGTGCTAGTCAAAGTGAATCATTAGAAAGCTTAATTGCAAGCCAGAGTGCATCGGCAGAAAGCGAAAGTATAGCAAGTGAGAGTGCAAGCCAGAGCGAGCATGTAGCAAGTGTAAGTGCAAGCCTAAGCCAGTCGACAGCAAGTGTAAGTGAAAGTCAAAGTGCATCAGCAGTTAGTGAGAGTATAAGTGTAAGCGAGTCAGCAGCAAGCGTAAGCGCAAGTGTAAGTGAGTCTGCGGCTAGTGTAAGCGCAAGTCAAAGCGCATCAGCAGTAAGCGTAAGTGAAAGCCTTAGTGCATCGACAGCAAGTGTAAGTGAGAGCGCAAGCGCATCAGCAGCTAGTGTAAGTGTGAGTCTGAGTGAATCAGCAGCTAGCGTAAGCACTAGTCAAAGTGCATCAGCGGCTAGTGAAATTATAGCAAGCGAGAGTGCAAGCCAGAGCGCATCAGCAGCTAGTGAAAGCTTAAGCCAGAGTGCGTCAGCAGCCAGTGAAAGTGCAAGCGCAAGTGCATCGGCAGCAAGTGAGAGTGCAAGTCAAAGTGCCTCTACAGCAAGTGAAAGTGCAAAGCAGAGCGAGTCCGCAGCAAGTGAAAGCGCAAGACAAAGTGAGTCAGCAGCAAGCGTAAGCGCGAGCCAGAGTGCATCAGCAGCCAGTGAGAGTGCAAGTCAAAGCGCATCCGCAGCAAGTGAGAGCGCAAGTCAAAGTGCTTCCGCAGCAAGTGAAAGTGCAAGTCAGAGCGCATCAGTAAGTGAGAGCGCAAGACATAGTGCAAGTGAAAGTGCAAAACAGAGTGAGTCTGCAGCAAGTGAAGCTGCGGCAGCAGCAAGCGAGAGTAAATCTGCAAGCGAGACAGCACCAGCAGCTAGTGATAGTACTTCTGCAAGTGAGACTCCAGCAACAGGTGGAACTACTTCAGCAGGACCATCCATAAGTATTCCAACACCAGTGGCACCAGCCGCAGCTATAGCACCAAATGCATCTGCAGTTCTGGAGTCTCAGGTAGCCGATAATTCATTTAATGAGGTTGCAGCGGCACCAGTTGCAGCAGGCAGGGCAGAAAATGTAACATCATTTAATGAGCTTGATAATAATAGGGATGCTATACGAGATGAGCAGGTACCTCTTGCAGTACAGCTTGACGATGATGTTGAGAGAGAAGCTGATAGAGATGATGTTTCAATTACTGACGAGGAAACTCCTCTTGCAGTTGCAAAGAGTGGACTTGGTAGTAGAGCATGGTGGTATTGGATTCTTATCATTATCAGCGTCATTTCTGGAAAGGTTGCGAAGGATAAGAGGAAACTTAAAGAAAAAGAAGTAGAAGCTGATAAAAAATAGCGGGTCGTAGCTGCTGTTTTGAAAAGATTTTACAGGGCGTCTATCCGAATTGGAGGGGCGCTCTTCTTTTATATTATTAAATTGACACACTAATTTATTATTGGTTATGTTATTATTAAATGTAAGAAAGCTTGTTTATGTTTAAGGAGGGGTTGTATGAATAAGTTTGCTAAGAGGAGTTTAGAGTTTCTTGCAGTTTTATTGCTTACATTCATAATCGAGTTGTCGAGTCCTTTTAATCCATGGATTAAGGCAAGTGTGATGACGTCGGTTCAGACAGAGATTCTTGATATAGCTCACCAGATACGTGAGGGCTTCTTAGCTTATGTTGAGGTGGATGGGCACTATGGGCCAGTTCTCTATGAGTTCTTTGGCTTGGGCTATTTGCCTACAGATGGACACATCGTTCATTTGATAATGGAATTTGTGCTTATATTCATAACGGTTCTCTTCCTATATAAGACAGCTAAATTATATACATCCGAGATTTTTGCTCTTGTTTCTGCAGCAGGCCTTTCTATTTTTGCGTGGGGAGCACTTACACATGCAGGAGCAGAAGAGTTTATGTTTTTCATTCTTACATTGAGTTGTTATCACATTGCTCGTCAGCTTAAGTCTGGATTCTTGTCACACCATTCTTATTTGCTGGCCATTGATTTGGGATTAGTATTTTTCTTGCAGCCGGGATATGTATTCTTTTGGATTGCACTGATTATTTTCTTTGCTATAAAGTTTAAGGTTGATGGCATCGAAAGCAAGCAGTATAAGTCTTTCTGTCTGTCTACCCTTGAGGGCTTGCTGACAGTTGGCGTGCCTATGGGATTGTATTTGTGGTATTTTAAAAATGCATCAGCATTCTGGCAGCAGGTAGTTGTATATAATATGAAGAACTTGGGTGGATTTGTTGAAGGATTTAAGATTATCCTGACCACTCCATGGGCGGTTTGCTTAGCAATTTTGGTTCTTATTATAATCATTAAAGCCATCTCCAAAGAAAAGGTTGTGGACCTTTGTTGTTGGCTTGGCATTATGATTGTCGGATTTGTAGTGATAGCTTTGCAGGGGGACAATTACATTTCATTTAGAGAGTTATCAAAGGCTCTTTATATTGTTCCTATTGCCGCAACATTTTCTTTTATAGACAAAGCTCTAGGCTTGGAAATGGAAGAAAGGTTATTTTAGAATTTATTGGCCTAGTTAGTTTTTGCTAGCTAGGCTATTTTGCTAGAGGTGGATTGATGGACGATATCAAAGTTTTAATTCTTACAGAAAATATTGATAAGTTTTCTAGTGATTATCCAGCGGAAATTAAAATATTGACTTGGGATAAAAAATATTTGAAGTCACACGATTACATCGATATCTTGGTTCTAGATAGATGTATTGATGAGGAGGAGTCCCAGGCTTTATTTGAAATAACAAGAGCCTACACTGTCTTTTATATGGACGACTTAAGGCTTGATGGCGTCACCAGGAGATTTATAAATATGAGACTTGGGGAGGTGATGAGTCTTGATGCCCTCAAGATTCTCATTAGTCTAAAGGGTAAGGACTATTACCAGCAGCCTTACGGCGAGAAGGCCAATCCCAAGGATATTGGTATTGCCCAGGGCTTTGAGGGCTCCATCAAGTGGAATGGGCAGTACAGCGTGGAGCTGGATGGAGACTACGGCTCAAGCTTCAACCAGATTGTTTTTTGGAAATATAATATACCGGTTTCGGATGGAATGTCTCTTGACTTGTGGCTAGAGTATACCAAGGATGATTCGGTGGAGATACTGCTTGAGATTAGGAAGTTTGTTGGAGGCAGCATATCAGACGTATCTAATATCTGGACTTACAATGAAATAGAAATGCAGGATGAAATCTGTATTGAAAATGACAATATAGATGGCGTTTTGTTTGTATCACTAAAAGCTAGAGGCAAAGGCAAGCTTAGTGTTATAGCTTTACATGACAGATATTCTCGTCGAGGAATTGGCGAGTTTATGGTTGGTGGAGAAAGGTATGTAACCTCTGATAGGGAAGAGATTTTTGCATATTTTGATCCAGGAGATTTGAAGCCACCGCTAGCTGTTTATTTTTCAGGTTACAAGACCATGGAAGGCTTTGAAGGCTATTACATGATGAGAAAGATGGGGTGTCCTTTCCTATTAATAGCAGAGCAGCGTTTCGAGGGTGGAGGATTTTACATTGGATCCAAAGAGTATGAGGACTTGATGGTTGAGATTATCAACAAGTACTTAAGCAAGCTTGGGTTCTATCCGGAGCAGCTTATTTTATCAGGTATATCAATGGGCACCATAGGCTCACTATACTATGGATGTGATTTCAGGCCACATGCATTGATACTGGGCAAGCCGTTGGCTAGTCTTGGTGACATAGCTTTAAATGAAAGGTTGAATCGCCCTGCTGGTTTTCCAACATCGCTAGATCTACTTAATCATTATGCAGATGGTATGGAGGAAAAGCACATTGATACACTTAACAACCGAGTATGGAACAAGATTAGGGACACAGATTTTGGTCACACCAAATTTATAGTTTCCTACATGTTTGAAGACGACTATGACAGAACTGCCTATGACAGGCTTTTGTCGGAGTTAAATTCTGCTGGCGTTCAGGTATATGGAAAGGGATTACATGGACGACATAATGACAACACCGCAGGAATCGGTGCTTGGTTCAAAGGTCAATATGACAGAATCCTAAAAGAAGATTTTAATAGAATATAGAAGGAAAATTTAATAGAAAACCAGATGTGAAAAATCGCAGATATTGTGTTTAAAAGGTGAAAAAACTATTAACAATCACAATATCTGTGATTTTTTTATGAACTAGGCAAGAAGTTGCAGGAATTGGCAAAATGGTTAATGAAAAATCATTATTTGTTCATAGAATTTGAATATACTGACCTCACTAAATAATAAAAACTATCCGAAATTTGTTATATAAGTAGGATAGTTGAGTTATAGGAGTGTGATGAGTTATGGCAAACAAATCAGTTAAAGCATTGGTAAAAGGAACAATAATCGCTGGAACAGCTATAGGTGGTGCATCAATTATGACAGATGCAAAAATTGCGTATGCCGAAGCCCTTGACTTGGAAGTGACAGGTGAAATAGTAACACCTCCAGTTGCACTTGAGACACCAGTGGAAAATACGGCTGCAGAAGTTACAGTGCCAGCAGCAGAGGCACCAGCAGCAGTGGAAACACCAGAAGCAGTAGAGGCACCAGAAGCAGTAGAGGCACCAGAAGCAGTAGAAGCGCCAGCAGCAGTAGAAGCACCAGAAGCAGTAGAGGCACCAGAAGCAGTAGAGGCACCAGAAGCAGTAGAGGCACCAGAAGCAGTAGAGGAACCAGAGGCAGTAGAGGCACCAGAAGCAGTAGAGGCACCAGAGGCAGTAGAGGCACCAGAAGCAGTAGAGGCACCAGAGGCAGTAGAGGCACCAGAGGCAGTAGAGGCACCAGAGGAAGAGCCTGCGCCTACACTTTTTAGGGCAGCACCTAGAAGACTTATGGCAGCAGCACCTGCAGCAACAACAGCTCCTACAGATAATAATGAGAGCCAGGTTAACACGGCACCTACAGCACCAACAACTTCCACAACTTTAACTGATGAAGAGATTTATGCAAGCGACAGCGAATCTATTTCTGAAGAAGATTCAATGCTAGCATCAACATCTGAATATAATGCAGACAGCCAAAGTGCAGCAAGCGAGAGCATGTCTGAGGCATTAGATGTGGCAGAATCTGAATATACTTCAACTTCTGAATCTTACCATAATTCTGGATATGATATAGAAGGATTAGAAGAGCAAGAGCAGATAGTAAAGGCATATCAGGAAATTGAAAAAGCACAGCGTGAAGCTGTAGCAGCATCTAGCAAGGTTTTAACTACAGGAAATTATTACAATGCTTCATGTGCTCGTGGACTTGCTCAGGAAATGATCAAATATAGATTGCTTCAGGATGGCATGGTTAACTCTGAAAATCTTCGCAATGTTAAGATGGAATGGGTAGGAAACGGTTACGATAGCAAATATTTAAGAGTACAATATTTGGATACAAATAAAGAATATCACGAAGAGTATTACGACTATGTAACCTGCGACTCCGAGGGTAATTCTTTATTCAAATGGGAAGTTAGCTCTGTAATAGTAAATGGTAAAACTGTCAGTGGTGAAGACTATGCACCTAACGTAGGTGGAATCAATGTAGTAAGAAAGAGCGTTGAGTTTACAGATGTTCGTTTGTTAAAGGATGCAGGAACACCTAGAGAGAGATACTTCAACTATCAGTTATACTACACAGAAAATGGCGTCAGAACAATGTATGAAGGTGCCCGTTATGAAGTTGTAATTCTTCCAGATGGACTGGGACACTATAAGGGCGATGATTTCTATACAACTGAAGCATATACTAATGATGTTGATATGCGCGAGAATCTTCCAGGAATTATCGAGCAACTTTCAGCATCTGTCAAGGAAATAAAGAGCAATCAAGTGGCATTCTCTCAGAGTGTAGCTGGTAGCCTTGCAGAATCACAGGCTGCATCAGAAAGCAGAGCTAGTTCATTAAGCGAGAGGGCATCACTTTCCGAAGCCGCATCAGAGGCAAAGCGTGAAAGCCTTTCACTTTCAGCAAGCACAGAAGAGTCACTTAGCACAAGTGAATCTGAGTCAGCATCTGCATCAGCTTCGACAGCAGCATACTTAAGCGAAAGCTATGCTTCAATTACTGATGTACTTACATCTTCACCAGCATCAGCTGAGGAAGAGGCAGAAGTGGCATCTACTACAACCGAAGATACAGCAGCAGTAGCTGAAGCAGGAAAAGAAGCACCAGCAGCAGTAGCAACATCTACACAGACTGCAGTAACGGCTGAGACAGTTACACCTTCACCTATATCATCTGTTATTGGAAGACTTGATGAAGGCGTAGTGGCACCAACAGAGACACCAGTTATCAATCAGGGAATCTACACACCAATAACTGACAACCCAGTTCCTCTTGCAGTAACAGTTCCAGAGGAAACAGTGGAGGTTGATACTAGCGTGGTTGAGGATGCAGTGCGTGAGACAACTACAATTGAGGATGAGGAAACAGCTAAAATGGGTGCTGCTTTAAGTGAAAACTTACACGGAATAATAGTAGCATCAGGAACACTTGCTACAGGATTTGCAGCATTACTTAAAGTGCTTCCAGGCATCTTTAGACGAGACGAAGACGAAGAAGAATCTTAATCCTTTGCGACACGAGCAAGGAAACCCATTAATAACCCCCTAGGCCTTGAGGTAATCCCTCAAGGCCTCACTTTTTTACCTTATAGGAAATTGCTTTGCAATCTCCTATAAGGTAAAAAACTCACTTCGTGTGAAATATGTGTCTCGGCGACAGAAGAATTTATTTGCTTACAGCAAATGTCGCCTCGCACTGCTCTTTCTTGTAGGACATAAAAAATTCATAATTCATAACTATACTTGAAGATAGGAATCGGGGAAGATGAGACGATATCTAATGTATAGAGTGTCAAGTTATGAGAGTTAGGTATTAAGGAGAAGAAAATGGCAAAGAAGAAAGTTCACCATTTATTAAAAGGGGCTGCCATCGCTGGTGCAGCTACAACAGGAGCATCAACTTTAGGAGATGCAAATTTGGCGTTTGCTCAAGATATGGAAGCTGCTGAAGAGGCGGAATTAGTTGTGCCTGTTCAGGAGGTAACTTTAGAGACAGCCACTGAAGTGGTTCAGGAGGTTTCGGAAGTTGCACCGGGCACAGGGGAAGGTGCAGCTATTGGTGTAGACGAGCAGATAGTTGAGGTGGAGGCAGTTGCGCCACCAGCTGAGGAGGAGCCAGAGCAAGTTACTGGAACTATGCCAGTTGCGACAGAGGGGAAAACCTTGTCAGCAGCTAATGTGGAAGAGGGGACAATTACTGAGAATGCACCTGTAGAGAATACAGTTTTAGGAGCAAACATAGCGAAAGCTAATTTGAGAGGAGCAACCTTAGCAGGAACTAATGAGTCAGTTGGAGAGCAAGAAATCACTGAGACAGGTGTAGAAGTAGAAAATACAACTGAGTTAACTATAGAGGAAGAGGAAGCAGCGCTCGCTTCCACATCAGAATCAAATCAAGAGGTATTTAATCAGAAAAGTGAAAGTCTTTCTACTGCGGTATACGAGGCTGAGAGTTCGTATGCTTCTGAAAGCACGGCTTACACAGCGGCAGGCTATGAGAGCAGCGCCCTTATAGATGCCAGGGCTGATGTAGATGCCAAGATGACAGCTGAGGAAACTACTAGAAGTGCCATTGCTGACAACAATCAGAAGCTTACTTCAGGCAATTACTACAATGTGGTCGGTCGTCCTTTGGCTGTTGCCATGATAAAGTTCAAGCTGATTTTGACCGGCCAGCTTGATGAGAATACTGTGTCCACATTTCAGGCAAAATGGGACAACAGAGGTGCATACCAGGACAAGAACTGCAAGGTTACATACACAGATGTAAATGGCATTGAACATACAGAATTTTACGATTACGTAACTATAGATGAAGAGGGTGAATCTTATTTCAAGACTGTTGGTGCCAACGGCAGACTTACAGACTACGATGACGTTGCCAAGAACGTTACAGGTATCAACGTACTAGAAAAGGAAAACCTCAATTCCAATCCAAATGGCCAGGCTAAATTTAACAGCAAGGGTCAGGATTGGTACAAAAAAGAAGAGTATGAGAGGGACATAGCAATATGGGATGCATTAAAGGAAAGCGTTGCAAGCTTAGCCCAGTCTATTGATGCTATGAAAGTTCTTCAGGGTGAATTTGATGTATCTACGTCTGAAAGTCTGTTGGCTTCTCAGAACGCGTCAGAGTCTAGGGCAGATTCACTTTCAGAGCGAAGAGAGTCTGAGAGAGTTGCAAATTCGCTGTTGGCTAGTACTTATGTATCTATGAGTATTGCAGCAGAGGAAGCTAGAGCATCTGCGTCAGAATCAACTAGATTAGTTGAGTCCCTTAGCTCATCAGAGTCAGTTAAGATAGCTGAATCACTTAGTACATCAGAATCAACTAGAATATCAGACTCACTTAGTGCTTCTGATTCAACCAGAATTGTAGCATCTATTAGTGCAGCAGAGTCATTATCAGCATCTGCCGCATCTGAAAAAATGGCAGCATCACTTTCAAGAAGTGTAACGGAATCAAGTAGTATTGCCGCTGCCACTAGCGAATCAGCTGCTGTTGCAAAGGCTTCTGCTGATGTGGCACATGCCCATATTTCTGAGGCCAAGGTTCCACTTTCAGTTGTACATGATGATTATGGTCATGTTATTGAAAATACTGCAGATAGCGAGGCTACAACTAATACAGCCCAGACAGCAGCACAGGCAGAAAATGGCAATGCTGGGGCTACTGTAAGGCAGGCCAACCAAAGCAGACAGGGTGCTACAGAGGCCGGCAACAGAGTTACTATTACAAATAACTCAGAAAACATGGCAATGCTTCACAAGGCAGACTCCGAGACACAGGATATATTGACTGTTAGTGATGAGGAGAGTGCTAAGTTTGGTCAGGCAAAGGAATTGTCATCTACAGTTGGTAGACATACATTGCCTGTACTTGGAGCAATCATAGCCTTCTTTGGATTTGGAAAAGCAAAGAAGGAGAAAGAAAATATACAAAGCAAAAATGACAATCAAGTCTAGCATATCAAGTTTCACTGCTCTATAATAAATATAGATTTTGTAGTCTTGCGATGATATTGCACAAATAATTATTTGGGGCGGAGCTTTGAAAAAGAGATATTTTCCAAAAACATTAATTCAAAAATTATTGTTTACTCTAATAATTATGGCAGCTTATCTTATTGGAAGAGAGCTGCCTCTTTATGGCGTGGATTTAGCCGCATACGATGCTTTGCGTGATGGCACCGAAGATTTGATTATGCAGACAATAGGCGGAGACCGTTATAAGACAAGTGTACTTGCTCTTGGTATTTCACCGTTTATGTTTTCAACACTTTTAATTCAGGTGGCTGTAGCTGTTAAAAATGCAGACAGCAAATCCCATACTTCACCTAAGAAAGTTACAACTGCCACTCTTATTTTGATGTTCATTTGGGCCGTTGTTCAGGCCTACTTTACCACAGGTTCAACCTTTTATATTTATCATGATGGTTGGCAGCTTTTGCTTGCCAAGATTATTTCTGGTGCCCAGATGGTTACAGGCGCATTTGTTATTCTCTGGCTTGCCACCAGAAATGGTAAATACGGTATCGGCGGTCAGACGGTGCTTATCTATGTAAACATTCTTGATAGCGTGGTTAACACAGTGCGTTATGCTAGCGTTGATAATCTTAAGATAATTGGACTTATTGGTGGCTTTGCGCTGTTATTTACAATTATTTTTGAGAACACAGAATATCGCATCCCTATGCAGAGGATTTCAATTCACAATATTTATTCGGATAAGAACTATATCCCAATCAAGCTTAATCCTATTGGAATGATGCCGGTTATGTTTGCTTCGGCATTTTTCATGCTGCCTATTTACGTGTGTAAGCTTTTAAACAATTTCTTCCCTGACGACAGCAGGGTAGCTTGGGCGGTGGAAAATATGGATACCACCCACACCCTTGGTATATGCGTTTACGTGGCGGTTTTGTATGTTATCTCCGTGATTTTTTCATTTGTATTTATCAGCCCAAAGAACTTGGCTGAGAATCTGCAAAAGGCGGGAGATAGTATCACTGGCCTTAGAGCCGGAAAGCTTACTCGCAGATTTATTAGCAAGAGAGTATTTTTTATATCAGTTTTTTCAGCCAGCTTTATGGCTTTGTGTATAGGCCTTCCACTGGTGCTTCAGCTGAAGGGCTACGTGGATATTTCGGTAATGAGTTTGCCATCCATTATGATTGCCATGGGCAGTATCAACTGCAACCTTTATCGAGAGTTTAGGGCGGTATATGATTACGACGCCTACATTCCATTTATTTAACTTAAGTCTAAGGAGGAGATATGCTTTACTTTGTTCCAGCGTGGTATCAAAAGAATAAATGGAAAGAATCTGAGCAGAATTGGCACACTAGACGTATGCACACTGAGTTCGACGATACGGTAAAGCAGGTTCAGATGTTTTATCGAAATGGCATGCGTGATTTTAAGATTCTGCTTCTTAGTCACACCCCTAATTTTAGGCATTTCTTGCATAGGCAGGGCGTTTTTCATGCGCCTTACTGGTCATGTTTTGACGCTATTCAGGAGGTGAAACGCAGAAAGGCTGTGGTCTTTTCTTTCCACAATCTTGCCTGGCCTCCACACATCGAATTCGTATATACGCCATTTGTTGTAGTGGCTTATTTGGAGAATGTTAAGTACGCAGAAATCAACTTTGGTGAGGCGGGAAACCCTATCGAAGTTAGTATGTATCTAAATGGAACCCTCAGTCGCCGCAACATTTACGACGACAGAGGATTTGTCTCTTCCACAGAAGTGTATGACAACGGTGTAATCGTATATACGGATTATCTTACAGAAAGTGGTGCCACCAAGCTTCGTGAGTATTCCAACACAGGCAGGGTGGAAATCAACGAAAAAATCAACACCTACCTGCTAGCGAAGGACGGGGAATTCGAGACCAAGACCTTTAAGAAGCTATATTACGAGGACATGGCAGAAGTAATAATGGAGGTCCTTGAGGCTCACTTAGATGCAACCGCCAAGGAGGATATTTTCTGTGTGGCGATGCATGCCTTAAACTATATTCCTTTGGAGAAATTCATTGAAAAAAGAAAATGTATCCTGTCATTTTATGGTGACAGATATCGCATAAAGAAGCATCCTGAGGGCAAGGAGATGGTTAAGAAGGCGGGATATATTATCACCGATTCTGAGGCCACCACTAGATACTTGAAGCGTGAGATGGAGGAGGAGGTTGATAACGTTATCGATATTTCCCCTTACGATTCGAGAATGGATTTTGGTATCAGCCAGCAGCTAACAGTTCAAAAAATCCTTGTGCCTGTAGATGATTTGCCAGCAGATAGATTTAAGCTTTTGATGGTTCAGCTGGCTACGTATATACAGAACAACGAAAATGCCATGGTGCATATTTTTACTAGAAATGCAGCCTACGATTTGCCAGATAAGCTCCTTGAGACCATTGCTGATATTTTGGTTGAGGCGGGATTTGATAGAAGAATGGTTATACCAGAAACCATCGCAGATGAAACTGCGGAAAATGAAATCGACGAGAGGACTGTTGAGAAAATTCCGGTGCGATTTTTTGTTGAGCAGTGCGTGGATGAATTGTCGGTAAGTAAATGTATCCGCGAGCAGAGAATCATGGTGGATATGCAGCACAACCCAGATTTGTTTTTGCAGATCAACTGCATCAGCTCGGCAATTCCACAGCTAGTTCGCCGTGAGACTCAGTACATGTTAAACGGTGGAAATGGATTTGTAGTCAAAGAGTTTGAGCAGCTGCCAGCGGCGCTAGATTATTTCCTTGGTTCCCTTTACAACTGGAATCAGGCCAAGGTTTATTCTTACGAAATCGGGCAGAAATATACCACCAAGAAACTTTTGGAAAAGTGGAAAGACGTTATGCAGACTTTGGAGAGTTAAATGGAAAAAGCAAGTTGGACAATCTATTGGAATGAATATAGCTCAGACACCTATCTATACGGCTCTGAGATTGAGTACCAAAGCAAGAGCAGCGTGCATTTTAAAAATGAGTTGATGCCGCCAGGTACTGTTATCAAGGAGTGGTATTCGCTGACCAATTATCAGGCGCAGCGAATCGAACCATCGCTTCCTATTATCGATGGAGAGAGTAGGTATCGCATCAAGGTCAATGTGGATACCAAGGATGGCACAGGCTATCTAATCAGGCTTGTTTTTCTTGATAGATACGAGCGTGAGGCAGGGGATTTTACTTTGCGAGACACCGAGGCAGAATTTTCTTGCCCACTTAAGACCTATAGCTATAGGATGCAGTTGATAAATGCAGGTATGACGGAGTTTGTTTACCATTCAGTTACAATAGAAGAAATCTAGTATGAAAATTAAAAAGACAAGAGGAATCGTCAAAAAACTGTATAAGGATTTGAAGAGAGTTAAGCGCTACAAGTCTGCCATGGAGGCTCTTTCTGATGAGGAGCTTAAGGCTAAGACTGCAGAGTTTCAGTCACGCTATGAGTCGGGAGAAAGCTTAGACAAAATCTTACCGGAGGCTTTCGCAGCTATGTGCGAGGCTGATTTTAGAGTGCTTAAAATGTATCCTTTTGACGTGCAGATTCTTGCTGGTATTGCCCTTCACAAGGGGTATCTTGCTGAGATGAATACCGGCGAGGGCAAGACTCTTACTGCAACACTTCCTATGTACCTAAATGGTTTAACTAAAAAGGGGGCTATCCTTGTTACCAACAACGAGTACCTAGCTCTTCGTGATGCGGAGGATATGGGACCTGCCTACAAATTTATGGGACTATCCATTGAGGCAGGCGTTAAGCGTGACGAGGATGATAAGTTTGAAAACGACGAGAAAAAGAAAATTTACAATGCGGATATCGTATATACGACTCACTCTGCACTGGGATTTGATTATCTGATTAACAACCTTGTAAAGTCTGCCAGCGAGCGATTTTTGCGAGAGTTTAACTATATTATTATTGATGAGGCGGACTCGGTGCTTCTTGATAGTGCCAGCACTCCACTTGTAATTTCAGGTGCGCCTCGTGTACAGTCCAATCTCTATGAGACTGCGGATTTCTTTGTCCGTACTCTAAAGGAAGATGTGGACTATGAGGTGGAGGAGAAAAATGTTTGGTTCACTGAAAAGGGACTTGCTTATGCAGAGAGCTATTTTGGTATAGACAATATTTTTGCGCCAGAATACTTTGAGATTTATAGACATCTTGTGCTAGCTCTCAGAGCTCACAAGATTATTGAGAAGGGTACGGAGTACATGATTTCTGAGTCAGGTGAAGTGGCTCTTATTGATGCCAGCTCAGGACGTATGCTTAAGGGTGTTAAGCTTCGTGGGGGTCAGCATCAGGCCATAGAGTGCAAGGAGCGACTAGATATCACTCAGGAAAACCGTTCCATGGCATCTATCACCTACCAAAATTTCTTTTCAATGTTCCCAAAGATGGCAGGCATGAGCGGTACAATCTACGATGCCAAGGATGAGCTTTACGACGTATATGGAAAGCGAGTTGTGGTTATTCCAACCAACAACCCTGTGCAGCGAGTGGATTGTAAGGACTGGTATTTCAGCGATTCCAAGAAGCAGTTTGAGGCGGTTATCCAGCTGGCTCTTAGAAAGCATGACACAGGCCAACCTGTTCTTATAGTTACAACCATGATTTCAGATACAGAAATCATTTCCCATTTGCTTGTAAAAGAGGGGATTCCTCATTCGGTTTTAAATGCCAACAATGCCTTCTGGGAAGCTGACATTATCAAGGAGGCCGGCCAGATGGGAGCCATGACAGTTGCAACCTCCATGGCGGGCCGCGGTACAGATATCAAGCTTGGGGCAGGTGTAAAAGAGCTTGGCGGTCTAGCGGTAATCGGTGTTGGCCGAATGCTAAATGTTAGGGATGAGAGACAGGCCAGAGGTCGTGCCGGCAGACAGGGAGATCCTGGCTACAGCCGATTTATTGTTTCCTTGGAAGACGACATTGTGGAGAAGGGAACAGACCCAGACAAGCTGAAGAAATATATCGAGGGCAAAAAACGTATAAGCGATAGAAGGATAAAGCGAATTGTAAACGGCGCCCAGCGCACCAACGAGGAGCTTGGGGTCACCAACAGAAAGACCTCCAAGGATTACGACGTTGTACTGCAGCTTGAGAGAAAGCTTATGTATGACACTAGAGATATGCTGCTTGACGGTGGCACTGTTGAGCGAGGAAAGCTTATAGATATAGCTATGGAAAATATTGAGCTATTTCTCAAGGAAAATCGCAACCTGACTCAGCCAGAGCTTAGCAGATATTTGCTTGATAACATTTCATATAGGATGGAAAAGGATATTAATTTCCTTAACCTTAAGAATAAATCTAGGGTACGAGCCTACATGCTGGCAAGACTGAAAAAGTCTTTGGATGAGAAGCGTGAGTCTATAGGCTCCGATGCAGGAATGAACGACTTTATCAGAGTGTCTGCACTTTCTGCCATCGACGAGGCTTGGATTGAGCAGGTGGATTATCTCCAGCAGCTGCAGGCTGCAGTCACTGGACGTAGCTCCGCCCAGCGTAACCTGATGTTTGAATACCAGGGGGAGGCCTTGGAGTCCTTCCGCAAGATGGAGATTAGCATTAAGAGGAATATTATTAGAAATATTTGTCTTAGCGAAGTGAGTATGGATGAGAAGAATAGATTACATATAATTTTGCCGTAACCTAAAAGGCTCCCCCCTGAGGGGAAGCTCCTGATGAGGGGACTGAGGGGATAATGAATAATAAGGGTAACTAGAAGGAGACATGACTTTATGATTTATAATTTCAACTTAGGCATAGGCTGGGCATCCTCAGGTGTAGAGTATGCGCAAAGCTATAGAGCCAAGGTGCTTAGAAACATAGGTGCCGATGCAAAGTTCATATTTACCGACATGTTTCCTAGAGACAACCTGATTGACATGACTAGAAACATAGGCTTTGAGGATGACGAGATTATTTGGCTCTACACATTTTTTACAGACCAAAAGCCTTCGGAGGTTACATATACCCTAGATGATTTAAAGGATACGCTTCCTACGGATAGGTACGTCTTTGAGAGAGATGGTAACAAGGGCCGAATTGTATTTGGTAACGATAATGATTTTTATCGCATATACTTTTTGAATGATGTTGATGAGCTGGTTCATCGAGTTGAGATTGTATCTAGAGGATATTTGATTCGCAAGGATTATTTTATGGCAGGGCGAGTGTTCTCGGAGTACTATGCGCCACTTGATGGCAAGGCGCACATGTATCAGCGTAGATTTTTCAATACGGACGGCAGCGTTGCCTACGAGGAGATAAATGACGACGATGTGGTAATGTACAAGTTTCCTGACAAGGTGATTTGCTCTAAGCATGAGTTGGTGGGATATATGACTTCCAAGTTAAATCTCACTGCTGATGATATCGTTATCATCGATAGGTCCACAGGCCAGGGCCAGGCTATTTTGGAAAATGCTGGGGATGCCAGGGTTGGCATTATCATTCACGCGGATCACTTTAGCGAAGGTGCCACGGACGATGATTACATCCTTTGGAACAATTATTATGAATACGCATTTGCGATGCATAAGCATATAGACTTTTATGTGGCTGCAACGGAGGCCCAGAGACAGCTGTTGTTGCAGCAGTTTGAAAAATACATGAATATATCGCCTAATGTTGTGACCATTCCGGTGGGCAGCTTGGCGGAGCTTAAAAAGCCAGATAAGCCAAGGAGGAAGCATTCGTTAATTACTGCATCTCGCCTTGCGACAGAAAAGCATGTTGACTGGCTGGTGTCGGCAGTGGCTGAGGTTCACAAATTTATCCCGGATATTACCCTTGATATTTATGGAAAGGGCACGGCGCAAAAGAGCCTTGAGGAGCAGATTGAAAGTCTTGGCGCCACAGATTATATCCATCTTATGGGACAGCACGACATGACAGATGTGTACGTAAATTATGAGGCGTATCTGTCTGGGTCAACTAGCGAGGGCTTTGGACTTACCCTGATGGAGGCTGTAGGTTCGGGGCTTCCTATTATCGGATTTGACGTGCGCTATGGAAACAGGAATTTTATTGACGATGGAGTAAACGGTTACAAGCTTCCTTACACCATTGGCATGGAGAAAAATAAAAGGCAAGCAAAGCTTGTGGATGCAATCAAAAAGCTTTTTTTGGAGGATGACTTGGAGGCATTTAGCAAGCATTCCTATGAAAAAGCTAAGGAATATTTGGCAAGTGAAGTGGAGGCAAAATGGAAAAAACTAGTGGCGGAAAAATAATACTTTTGCTGGATTATTTTAATCGTGGAAGTCAGGATTTGATTGACTCATTTAAAAATGCCAAACTGGATTTTCAGGCTGTTGTCATTAATGACGAGGGCTTTTTGCCTGACGGTGTTATTAATGTGTTTGAGTATTTTCTGGGGGAATTCAAGGAGACGGATTGTCCGGGAAAGCCTCTTTATTTTAATCAGATTTCCGTGCCGGATTACTGGGAAATCAGCGGAACAAATACAAGCGCCAGCGTTCGCGATAAGGACAGGGAGCGAGCAAGGATTTTTTATGCCGAGCCTAAGAACAAGCGCCTTGTAAAAGTGGTGGATTGGATAGATGAATCCGGCGTGGTTCGCGTGTCTGAGCATTACAACAGATATGGATGCAAGTACGCCATAACAAGCTTTAATAAGAAAGGCCAGAAGGTCACCAAAACCTTTTTTGATGGAAAGGGCAGGGAGATAATGGTCGAGAATTTTGTCACTACAGATATCATTCTTAATTATGAAGGTAAAACTTTCATTTTTAAGAATAGGACAGAGTTCCTTTCCTTCTTTATTAAAAGAATGGGATGGGAAAGCAACAGAATTTTCTTTAACTCTTTGTCTACGCCATTTTTTGTATCGAATGCTTTACCGGCATCTCAATCCAAGGATGACATTTTGTTTTGGCAGGAGGCAACTGGAAATGAGATTCCTGGCAACATGAATTTTATTTTTGAAAATGAGGCAAGCAGGTGCGGTCACGTGATTGTGCAGAATCATCCATCATACCAGCGACTGATAAAGCTTGGGGCGCCAAAGGCTAAGGTGTCTGAGCTTGGATTTATTTATTCATTTAAAAAGGAAAACCTTGGCAGGCCAGAGGCTCTCATTTGTACCAACACAGAAAACGTGGAAAAGCTGGCAGAGATATTGGAGGCACTTCCAGAGGTGAAGTTCCATGTGACGGCCCTTACGGAAATGTCAGGAAAGCTTTTGTCTCACGAGCGATTCGAAAATGCGATAATGTATCCTAACATTAAAATATCAACGCTGATGCGATTGTTTGTCCAGTGCGATTTTTATTTAGACATCAACCACGAGGGTGAGATAGTGGAGGGCACGAGAAATGCCTTTATGCATAACCAGTTGATACTGGCCTTTGGAGAGACTTGTCACTCCAAGGAATATACCGACCCTTCAAACATTTTTGCGGCGAAGGACTACAAGCTTCTTATTAAAAAGTTAAAGGAAGTGCTGGCTGACAAGGACGCTCTGGCGAAAGCCATGGATGCACAACGTGCCCACGGCTTGGCGGCTTCTGTGGAGGACTACACGTTTTAAAACGCTTTAAACTTATGATGAGAAGACCAAGGAGAAATAAAATTGGCTTCCCTTCGCCAGGGGGGCTGACTGATGAGGGAAAAAGGGCTAGGCGCAAGCGCCTGGTCCTTTTGTCTGTCATCTCAAAATATATTGTAGAAAAAGTGCACAAAAATGTCCTCTGATTTTCTACTGTTTACACAATGGTTTTTATTGAAATGGTCTCAGAAGTGTGTTTAAATATTAACGGACTGTCTGTAACCCCGTAAAACAGGCAGCATTAAATTTGTTATTTATTTAATTTAGGAGGATTATCAAAATGGCTAACAAATGGGTTTATATGTTTAGCGAAGGCGACATGACCATGCGTAACCTTCTCGGTGGTAAAGGTGCTAACCTTGCTGAGATGACAAGCATTGGCCTTCCTGTACCACAGGGCTTCACAATCACAACAGAGGCTTGTACACAGTACTATGAGGATGGTCGCAAGATTAATGATGAAATCATGGCTCAGGCTATGGATGGTGTTAAGAAGATGGAAGAGATCAACGGCAAGAAGTTCGGCGACCTCAAGAATCCACTTCTCGTTTCAGTTCGTTCAGGTGCTCGTGCATCTATGCCAGGTATGATGGATACTATCCTTAACCTTGGTCTTAACGACGAAGTAGTAGCAGCAATGATTGCTGGTAACCCTGATCCAGCATTCGAGCGTTTCGTATACGATTCATACAGACGTTTCATCCAGATGTTCTCAGACGTTGTTATGGAAGTAGGTAAGAAATACTTCGAGCAGCTTATCGATGAGATGAAGGAAAAGAAGGGTGTTAAGTTTGACGTAGATCTTACAGCAGCTGACCTTAAGGAGCTTGCTGAGCAGTTCAAGGCTGAGTACAAGAATCAGCTTGGTTCAGATTTCCCTTCAGATCCAGTAGAGCAGCTTAAGCTCGCTATCGAGGCTGTTTTCCGTTCATGGGATAATCCTCGTGCAAACGTATATAGAAGAGACAATGATATCCCTTATTCATGGGGTACAGCTGTTAACGTAATGCCTATGGTATTCGGTAACTTAAATAACGAGTCTGGTACTGGTGTTGCATTTACTCGTGACCCAGCTACAGGCGAGAACAAGCTTATGGGCGAGTTCCTTATTAACGCACAGGGCGAGGACGTAGTTGCTGGTGTTCGTACACCAATGCCAATCGCTCAGATGGAGAAGGAATTCCCAGAGGCATAC
>JAEEGK010012206.1_pt1 | contig 19565 bp, 14 predicted proteins | sample 8958771 | NCBI WGS metagenome assembly JAEEGK01 (sample SAMN16246547, study PRJNA631951) | gut metagenome | biome: gut microbiome; feature: rumen; material: SC-attached | host: Bos | place: Iran: Karaj | collected 2018-10
CCCAATCCCCAATCCCCAATCCCCAATCCCCAATCCCCATCCCCAATAAAAAATATAAATTTAATATTGACTTTTAAATATTATTTTTTAATGCTTTTTTTATTTTTTTTATAATTCAAACTTTAAATTAAAGAATTAAAAATAAATTAGATGATTATATTAAAGTTATGTCAGTTTAAGATATTCTATACATTGTAATTACATATATGAAATTGAAGAAGTTTATTATATTTTTGAAATTGTAAAATAAATTTATGTTTTAATCATATTTTTTACGACTTTAATAAAAAAATATAATGATAATTGATATTTTTAATTCAAAAAATAATTAAAAAAAATATATGATAAAAAATCTAAATAATGTATTGTAAATTTAAAACCACATTATAAATAAAAAATATAATAATTTTCATGAAAGCCTTAAATCTATTTTTACAGTTAGATATATATGGAAAAATACCTTCATTTACTATTCATGGTCAGACAAGATTCAGAACAATAATTGGTGCATTATTATCTTTATTAACATATATGATAATTATATTATTTTTTGTAGTTTATTTAAATGGGGTTTTAATGCATTTTAGTCCAAAATTAATAACAACAGTTTATAATGATTTTGATCCTCTCCCAGTATATTTAAGTAATGAAAATTTTATATTAACTTTAAGTTTACAAACTTCAGATTATTCAAACTATATTAATGAATCAATATATTATTTAAATGCTTCTTTATCTAGTACAGTATTAATGGATGATGGGAATTATCAAGAACAAATAACTCCAATAGAAATAATAAAATGCTCAAATTATAATTTTCAATTTTTACATGATTATTGGAAAAATTTACCTTTAAGTAGTTTATATTGTTTAAATTCAAATAATATTGAATTAAGAGGAGCTTTTAAAACTCCAAAATGGAATGTTTTATATATAAAATTCTCAAAATGTGTGAATTCAACAAAAAATAATAATACTTGTCAAACAGAAGAAATAATAGATAATTATTTAAAAGGAGGATATTTAGGAATTTTTATGTCAGATTATATTATAGAACCAAATAATTTTAAAAAACCTTCTCAATTTTATGGTAAAAATCTCTTTACAACATTTACATATAAAGAATATGCAGATTATTGGATTTATTTAAAAGACGAACAAGTCATAACTGATATAGGTTATTTTTTTGAAAATAAAAATACTGAATTTTACTTTGCTGTTGATGAAATATCTCATTTAACTGATTATAGAGAAGATAATGTTTTTTTATCTGTTGGAATTAGAAAATCTTTAAAAAGAGAAGTTTATGAAAGAGGTTATATTAAAATTCAAGAAGCTTCTGCAAATGCTTGTGGAATAATTAAAGTTGCTACTGTTTGTGGAGAAATCATTTCTTATTTTTTTCAAAAATTACTATATGAGAATTTTATTATTCAGTTTATTATTTTTTCTAAAGAATATGAAAGGAATAAATTAAATTATAATATGAATAATAGTAATCAGCTATTTAAAAGTCTTTATGGTTTAAATAATGAAAAAAATTATATGAAAAATAAAAGTTTTAATCAACAAACTTATTCTTTAAATAAAAGAAAGTCCAATCATAAATTAATTTTAAATTATAACATTAGTAATAATATTATTAAAAATCACTGTAACAATTATAATGCAAATAACAATAGTTCTTTATCATCTACCCCAAATAAAAATATTTACTCTTCAAATCATTCTCGTATTTATAATTCAAGGAGATTTATTAAAAAACCTTTTACAGCAGGAAATAAGATTTTTTTCTCTCAAATATTATGTCATAAAAATTGTATAAAAAAAGTCAAATTTACATTCAATAAATTTTCTAAAATCCAATATTGTTTTGATATCATCCAATATTTAAAACTTCAATATGAAATTGGTTTAATTAAAAATTATGTATTTGATGAAGAAAAAAATCAAATTATTAAAGATTTATATTTATTCGACTATGATGAATTTACAGAGAAAGAAGGTTATGACAAAGTATTTCTTTCTCTTCAGGAAAAAATAAAATAATGAAAAAGAAGGTTTTAAAGATTATAAATATTTTAAAATAATTAAATTAGATTACAACACGAAGGATTTTTTTAAAAAGTAAATATTTTTTTTCAATTTTGTTTTGATAAATTTAATGAAATATCTTTTGTATTTTAATTGTTATAAAATATTATTTTGTAATATATATTTTTATTTTATATCTTTATTATAAAAAAATAATTAATTGTTTAATTTGATTGTCTTTTGTTAGAAAAGATTCTTTTTCAATATAAACTAAACTTGTAATTAGGAAACCTTTATTCTATTTTTTAATTTTTTCTTAATAATAAAAAGAAATTTATTGACTTTATCTTTATCATATATAATAATTAATTTATCTCTAAATATAATATCAGTATTTACTGAAAAATTATTTATTGATTTTTAACTTAATGATGCTGAAATAATATTTTACTATTATATTGATAGGTAAGATTTAATTTTCTACTTTCTATTTATATTCATTATTTTATTTTATCATTGAAAAATTAAATAAAAGATGTAAATTATATTTTAAAAGTATTTTAGTTAAATAATGATAATAACATTAAAATAATTTGGAATAATAATTAAAAATTTGTTTTTCCATTTAATATATTATTAAAAATTATTTCAATTAAATCATTTAAATTGACTGAATTATTTCATTTGGTTCTTCTTCAATTTTAAAAGAATTTTCATTTATTTGAAAATATAAACCATTATCACCATGGTTAATTTTAATAGGAATAAACCATTCAATATAATTAAGCCCAAAAACTTGTTTGAAATTATCATAAACACCAACATCATAAATAGATTCTAATTTTTTAGTACAAATGTCAGGATTAATATTACCATCATATTGGTAATAAAATATTTTATCTTTTCCTCCTTTTTTAATTATATATTCATAAGAAGTTAAATTTTTACTGACAAGACTTAAATGATAAAATAAAAGAAAAATAATTGGAATCATTATTCCAAAAGTTAAACAATAAAACATATAAATTGAAAATAATTTTATTCCAATTCCTTCTTTTAAAAAAATATTATAGAAACATTTTATAAAAATTATACAAAAAGATATAGAGGATGTAATAGTATAAAATAATAATAAAATAAATGATTTATGATTATCAAAAGTAATACATTTATTTAACCATAAGCAATGATGATCAAATTTTAAAAAACATTGATTACATTTTCTACAATGATGACATCTATCTGGTCTTAATTTTTTACAAGTTTTACATATTCTTATTGAATTATCATTTTTATCTCTTTCACATATTTGAATATAATTATTTAATAAATGTGAATTTTCAGTTATTTCATTTTTTAAATATAATTTATTATTATTATTCTTTAATTCATTTTCAATTTTTAATAGGATTAAAGCATTAGATTCTACTTTTTCTTGTGGAGTTCCATAATTACTTTCATATTTCCAAGGATAAGAATTTGGTATTGTAGAATTTTTTATGTGTCTTGTAAAATAAAATGAAATGGTCAATAATGTTAAATTTATTAATGTAAAAATAAATTCTAATAAAATAAATGTAAATGAATAGTTTTCTAAATTTAAATCTGAAATCCAATATGATACCCCAATTGTATTATTTGTTATTATAGGAATAAAATATCCGAATGTTAAAGTTAAAAAATAGAATAATATTGCTATGTCTATTAAAAAAACTGGAGAATTTTCAAGGAATTTATTTAAAAATGTTTCTTTCATTTAATTATTTTATTATAATAATATTTTTTATATTTTATTTTTATCGACGAAATTAGTTTAATCAATTAAAAGAAAATTAAATTCTCTTTGTCTTATTTTTTTTTAATTATTTAAAACTGAATAATATCTAGAAAGAGGTATTTTAATATATTTTTATAATATAATAATTTACCATTAAATTATCTTTCAATAAATTATATTATATTAAATCAATTATAAGTAAAAAATAAAAATTATTCTTGTCCAATATAATCTTTTAAATTATTATCTTTCTCAAGACAATTCCATAAATCATTTAAAATTGCATTATTCATTTTTAAATCAATGGAAAATTTCTTTATACATTTATAATATGAATAGATTTTTAATTCTTTAAATTCAATAATAAATTTTTCCATAGCAAAATGGCAAATTTTAGATAAATCTAAAATTTCTTTTAATTCATTTTCAATATTTTTTCTTTCTTCTTCTAATTCTTTTCTTTCCTCTTCTACAGTTTTAAAAGAAAAAATAGATTTCAATCCAGTGGTAACTTTAACAGAATAAATATCAATCTTATTTTCTTCTCTTTTTTGATACAATTTTTCACATTGTTCATTTAAATTATTTAGATAATTAATAGTTTCTAATAAGGCTTCAATATCTAATTCTTCTTCTTCAATCCATTCATAGATTTTTGCATAAGGATTTTCAAGATTATCATATATATTATCAACTCTTTCTTTTATATATAAATTTTCTGGATTATTAATAATTAATTTATTTTTTTCATGATCAGAATATAATAAATTATCTTTTTCATAGTTTTCAAATGCTTTTATTAAAGTTATATATATATCTATTTCCTCATATTTTTCAATTAAAATTTTCTCAATAGATTCTTTAAATAACTATTTAATTATATGAGTATATTATTTACTTTTAATTTTGATAATATTTTTTGAAAAAATTTTTGATATTCGTTGATTTTTCCTTTTCCAATAATATAATCATATGATGAATAATAATCTTTAAATATCAATTGATATTGAAGATAAATTTCTTTTCTTGATATTTTTTTCATTTTATCCATTTCTTTTGAAACATCGGATTGACAATTTATAAATAATTGAACAAGTTTAGATTGAAATAAATAAGGAATTGTAGATAATTTAAAACAAAAAGAATTTAAAAGTCTCATTCTATTCATTATTAACCTTGAATCTTTATTACCAATAATTTTTTTTGGAGGAATATTTGGAATGTAAATCCCTGGAAAATATTCTTTTAATTTTTCTCTTAAATTATAAAAATCTGAATATCTTCTTAGTAAAGGAGGATTTTTTACTTTTTCACCAACTAAATCATATACTATATAATTTTTAAAACCTTTTTTTTCAATAGGATTTTTTAGATATATCAGATACTATTATATTAAAATATTAATGTACTTTTGAAATATTTTCTTTAGACAAAAAATAATCTATATATTTATTGTCTTTTTGTTCCATAAATAAAATATTTTTTTTAATTTAGTATAAGTTTGAATTTCTATTTTAATTAATTAAACTTTTAATTGATAATTTTATTTAATATATAAAAATCTTTAAGTTATTTAATAATTCATTAATATATATTTTTAATTATAAAAAGGTTTTTAATAATTTTTAAAAAAATTAATAGAAAAAAGGGAAAAATGAAGGTTCGTCTGGAAGCAATAAAATGTATAATTCATAAAGGAATTTTATCCGAACCAGTAACATGTGTTAAATGTTATAATAATTTTTGTATGGATTGTGCACAAAAAAGTAAAGAAAAAAAAGATGAATGCCCTTTATGCAAATCAAATCCTTTTATTTTTAGTAAAAATTATCAATTGAAAAAATTATTATTTTCTTCAGAAGAGAAATGTATTGAATGTCCAAATTGTAAAAATCTATTTAATGAAAATGAATATTCTGAACATATATGTAATAACTCATTAATAAAAAAAGATGTCTCGAGAATAGAAACAGTAGACCCATCAATGATTATTCAAGATATAATTGGAATATATAATGATCCCAATGAACCACATAAATATTTAAATTTATTGAAAAAAGAGAATAAAGGAGTTATAAATTTTGAAGATAAATATTCAAATATTAGAAAAACAATAGAAGTTCCTAAAGAATGTTATTTATTTAAAAAAATGGATTTATATTATTGTTATAGAAAAACAAATATAAACTGTCCTTGTTGTGAAAGCAAAGTGTGTAAACCTGGAAATTGTTTTTGTAAAAGATGTATGATTATAAATAAAGAATATCATGGTTTAAAAAAACATTATTTAATTAATAAAGCTGGAAGAGCTGCCAAGATGAAAAAAAATAAATTTATATGTAATTGTGCTTTTATTAATAAAAAAACTAAAAATGAATTGACTTTTAATAATAAATGTATATGTTCAGACACAGTAAGTTGTAGTGCTTGTAAAGATTTGACTCAAATAAAGGATTACTATTAAATTCTTATGTTATATCATTATTAAAAATAATTAAACATTTTTTCTTTCTTAAAATCTTTTATTTATTTAATAAATAATTTAATTAAAAAAATATAATTAAAAATATGATTCCAGCAAATCCAATTTATTCATTTGATAATTCTGAATTTCCTTTGTTACATAATTTTACCTTAAATCAAGAACAAGATGAAATTGATAATAATATTATATCTCCTAATTTAAAAAGTAAAAAAAAGAAACAAAATAAAATTCTAAATTTAGCAAAAGAAATGATGAAAAAAGAAATATATAATAATAATTTTGTTAAAAAAATTAACAAAAATTTACTAAGTTCTCATAAAATTTATTTTTGTGAAGAATGTTCTTTAACTCCTTATTTATCTTTGAAATACGAAAGAAATGAAAAAAATAATTTTTATAATGTTTTTATAAATTATTCTTGTGATAATAATCATGAAAATAAAGTTGAAATAACACAATTTTTTCAAAATAATGTTAAAAATAAAATAAGTAAAGATAAAAACTCAGAATTTGAACTATCAAAATATAATAAGATAAAACAAAAATTAGAATCTTTTTCATATAACAACTTCAAATTAATTAAAGAAATTGGAATATTATTGATATGAGACATTTTATTTTCAAGTTTTTTAATTAATTGAGGATTTGTTGTTTTGATTTTTGTTTTTCAAATTCTAAAAAGAATATTATGCTTAATATTAATAAATTTGCATTAATTTACCCTTTAATAATTCTGATATATAGCCTATAAGAACATAAGATTAAAAAATCATATATTATATTTTAAAAAATGAAATGAAATTAAAATAATTTATAGAAAATATTAAAGAATATTTAAATAAAATAATAAAAGTAATTATTGAGAATTCAAATGTTACAACTACTATAAAACTCTTTTAAATTTAAATATTGCTTTTGATGGAATGATTTTTCTGTAAAATCTTTAATAAATCTAGAGATAATAATATATATCAGTTTAATTGTATTGTAAACATTTCAAAAATGATTTTTAAATTATTTTTATTATTTGATTTAATTCAACCTCATTTAAAGGTCATTTCTCAAATATTGATATTATTATCTTTATTTTTGAATTAGAAAATAATAAGTATGAAACATTCAAAATGGACTTAATAATTATACATACAAATTTAATGATAGAAAATAAAAGTATATTATTATATAATGTAATAAGAGTTCTGAGTAGTTATTTAATTCCTTTTTTTTTTGTCATTTATTAGAGTTTTTTTAATTTGAAAATTAAAATAATTTAAATATTATTTTTTATTTTGAAAGTATTATTTCTTCTTCAATAAATACAACAAAAATTGCTCTTGAAATGTCTGAATGAATAATGGTTAATTTTTTATCCCATATGTTTATTTTATACTTTTTTTGTTTCAGTAAGAATTTTCTAAAACTAATTTATTTTTATATTTTTTTATTAAATGATAATATTTTTTTAAAAATAGAATGTAAAAGATTTATTTTTTTAGGAATAATTTGTTATATATATTATAAAAATTAATTATAAATTAATTATAGGAGATAAATAAGAATATTTCCATTATTAACTTAATTCAATGAAATCATAAAAAATTGAATTTTCAGAGAAGTCTTCTAATTCTATATTTTCTTCTTTTGAACCATAATAAAAATGTCCATAAGAAAAAATTTTATTTTCAATTTCAGATATTTCAACCTGTCTACTTAAAATTTCATAAATTAAACTAATAACTATATTCATTAACTTTTTTGCTTTATTTATTTTTTCTTTTTTATCTATATAACAAATTATTTCTCCAAAGTCAATGATTATCTCATCAGATAATCCTCTGAAATGTTTTATTATTCTATAAACATTTCCACTTAAATTTAATGTTAATTTATTTTCTTTTAAAATATCATTTTCTTCTGAAAATGAATTAACAATAAACCAAAATTTATCATTTAAATTTTCTTCATTTTTATTATTTTTTTTAAAATCAAAATAAATTTTATTAATTATATCTGAAAATGAAGTATTATTTTTGAGTATTATATTTTTTAAATCATAAGGTAATATATTATTATAATATTTTTCAAAATCAAAAACATTTCTAATCACATAATTTTCAGCATATTTTTCCCCTTTTAATTTTATTAAATTTTTTCTTAAATCCATTATACAATGCCAATTAAATAGTTCTTTCATTTCTTTTATTTTTTCGTCTTTTTTTTCAATATAATCTCCAATTGTATTTTGAACAGAACTATTCACATCAATTATTTTATTTGAAATATCATTAAATTTTTTATCAAAATCAATATCATCTAATTTATTCACTAAATTTTTAATTTGAGTTGTAGCAATATCTCTATAAATTATATCATCTATATTATTTCCTGAAAATTCTTGTTTAAAATTAGTAATACTAAAAGTTTCATCATTGGTTTTTGAAAAATTATCAAATTGATAAATTTCATTTTCAATTTTTTGTTTGTTTGAATTTTTAAAAATTTCTTTTTTTTTAGAAGGCTCTGTTTGACTCAAAGAATTAATTTCTACTTCTCTGATATTCTCACTATTTGAATGAATAGGTTTTTTCATTTGGTAATTCTTTGATCTATTATGAAAATTAACAATATTATAATAATTCTTATAATTATTTGACATTATTAATTTCAAAAATTAATTGTTTTATGCAATGATATTGTACAATTAAAAATTTAAAAATATTTATTTCAATTTAAATTTATATGGTATAATTAAATAAAAAATAAGTATATTATTAAATTTAAATATATATTCTAAAATCAAAATATTTAATTTATAGGTAATTTTTGTTCTTTTGATAACCAATTTTAATACAAATGGAATAAAATATTTATATTAATTTTTAATTTTATCTCCTTCTTCAATATCATTTTGGCAAATAACATGCTATATTATATTGTAAATTATTCTAAATAATGATATAATATTGTTTCTTTTCCTGCATTTTCTTATTTATAAAATTTCAGCTTTTTCTTTATATTCTATGTTATTGTTTTTGAAATTTGTGTTTTGATTTACTCATTGATTAACTTGATTTTTTATTTTTCTTTTATTTTTTTTATATATATTAAGATGATTTATAAATTAACAAGTCTTTATTTCATTTTTTCTTTTTTATTAATTAAATTACTGAATAATTTATATTCCATTTTTCTTTTTGATGAAAATATCTTTTAAAAATAAAAAAGGATTTTTCTTTTTATTTTTTTTCCTATTTCCATATTCTCTCTTATTGTAATAATTAAATTTATTTTAATTATAATTTTTAAATGTCAGATGATGATAATTTAGAATTAAGGAAAAAATTCATAGAATTATTGCAAAAATTAACTGTTAATGATACAAAAGATACATCATATTCTCAATTAAAAAATATAATAAAAGAAAATTCGAATGATAAATCATTAAGAGTATATTTAAATTCATTAATGACATTTAATACAAACTCAATAAATGCTAAGGAAAGAATAACAATATTATTCGGCTATATCGCTAATATTTATAGGACAAATTTGTTAGATCCTTTAGATAATCCAAAATCATTAATTAAAACAATTAATAGAATTGTTACTCATTTAAGAAATAATACTTTTAAAACTAATGATTATATTATACAAAAAGCTTGTTCTTATTCTATTCTTGAATTATTAAATTTATGTATGGATAAAAATGATAGAGATAATTTAAATAAAATCTTTGTTGAACCTTTTGTTTATAATATAGTTAATAATAGTAATGCTTATGTTAAAAATGCTTGTTGTATTTATTTAAACGATTTAATATTTCTTATTAAAGATAAAAGTAAAAGTTCTTTAATAATTTTTGATTTGATAATAAATGAAAATAATTTTATAAATGATGTTATTCTTAAAATAAATGTTAATCAATATGAAAATGAATATTTATATGAATGTTTATATAACCTTATTAATTTTTATGAATTTGAATTTTTTGAAAGTAAAATTAATGCTATAATAAAAAAATTTCTTCAAATATTAGATAAAAAAAATAATTTAAAACCAGGAACAATAATAAATTGTGTAAATATTTTAGCTTTATTAGGAAAAAAAATGAAAAAAAGAAAAAAGCAAATTGATCATTTAGTATCAGTAATCCAATTATTAACAAGTTATACAAGTCATAGAAATAAAAATGTAAGAGAAAGTGTAAAAAAAGCTTTAAAAATATTAAATAATAACATTGAAAATAATGAAGAAGATAAATCTTCTTCTATTATAAGTGATTTTGTTGAACCAAGTTTCAAAAAACCTAATTCAAAGAAATATAATGTTTATAATAATATTAACAAATTGTCTAAATAACTGAAAGAAGATTCAAAAATATAGAATTAAAAATCTAATATAAAATAATAATTATTTTCCAAAAAAAATAACAATGCATTTGATTTTCAAAAAGAAATTACATTTGATGAAAATAAAATAAAACCAATTGAATACAATAATAATAAATTTTCGAACACTTTTTTTTCATTTGAATGATGAAATGAATTTTGAAGGAAAGAATTTAAAACCAGTTAATTATAATAATAATAATAATTATATTAATAATAGGAATTTTAATGTATCAACAACAGAAATTGATGAAAGTGAAAATAATGAAATAAAAAAACCAAATGAAAACGATTATACTTTTCAACTGATAAATACTTCAGATATAATAGATAAATTTAATAATATTAAAACAAATTTATATGATTGTGAAAAGAAAATAAATTCAAAATTATATAGGGTTGAAAATAGATTAATTAGAGCTACTAATTCAATAGAGGAAAATTTATATAGTATTTATAAACATCATAATAATATTTTAGATGAAACATTAGTTGATGAAGAAGAAAAAGAAGATTTTATTACTTCACTTAATTATTTAAATAAGAATGATTATGAACAGGCTTTTGAAAATATTCTAGGAGATGATATTTATTTAATTAGACTTTTAATTATATCAAGAAGCCATTTAGATGATTTAAAAGTCTCAAAAGAATTGTTTAAAAAAATAATTTTGAGATTAAGTAAAATTTATAAATCTCATTTTATTGAAAATATATTATTTAATACAATTCAATATATAGATCATGATATTTTAACTTATGATAATAATCTTTTAGGTAATGATTTAATAAATACAATGAATGAAATTAAGCAATTTAAAGATGAAAGTATTCAAAGTAAAGCCAATTTTTTTACTAATTTAATTTATAATTTGTATAATAATAAATACAATTAATTTTTTAACTTTTATTGAATTTAAAATCAATAGTATTCATAAGATAATAATTAATAAAAAAAATAATTTAATAGTATGAAATTTTATAAATATTGAGTTACTCACATTTTTTTTATTTATGATTACAACAATGAGAAACGAAGAAAAAAATCAATTGATAATTAATAAGATAGTTCAAGATAGAAAAAATAGTGCAAACAAAATAATTAATCAATTCAAATATATTTATAACCCTAAATTAAATATCAAGAAATATTTACTTATTAGAAATTTATTACAAAAAAGAAATGAAAGTAGTTTAAAAATTACAGCAATTCTTAAATCATTTATAGTGAGAAAAAAAGTTCAAAATTATTTATCAAAAATAAAAACAAATTTCGTAATAACAAGAGAGTTATCAAATGAAAAAAATATGCAATTAAACGTATTTTTTGGAAAAATAATTAAAACATTTAATTTTGAATATGACCCTTTCATAGAAAAATTTGCAATTTATATTCCAAGAAATAAAATAAATAAAAAAGAATATAATGTAAATTTTATTTCAGATGGAAAAATAATAATAGATCCAAAATATTATACAACAGAAGAAAATGGTTATTTTGTAAATATAATTAATTTTGAAAAAATAAAAAAAGAAGAATTAGAACAAACAAGAGAAAAAGAAAAGGAAATAAAATTTATTTGTTTATTTTTAAGAGAGAATGGAATAAATTTAAATAATGAAAGTGGATTTAATAGTTTAAAAACATCTGCAAGTTCAATTCAAGGAAAAAATTATTTTAATAAATGGAATAGTCTTCATGATAAATTAAGTTTTACAAAAAAGAAATTATTTAAACCTAAAAGTATTTTAAAAGTAAGTACAAGAATTTTAAATGGTTTAAAAAAAAGAAGAATAAGTGAAAAAAATATGTTTAAAAGAGTTAGTTTTGGAAATGTTCAATTTTCATATTGAGGAAAATATTTTTTTCAAATTGTTGAATATTTGTAAAAAAATATATATTATCAATAGTTATTTAGTATATATATTTTATATTTATAAATATTAAATTAATTATTAAATTTGAAAAAATATTTTTTTTATTTGTGAATTTTTGATAAATACAAATAATATAATTTTTATAATTAAATATTAATGAGAATATCAAATAAATAGATAATAAGAATTTATTGTTTAATTTCCATCATCGACCTTTATTATTTTCTCGTAAAAATAATTATTGTAAGTAAAATAGTAAAAATACATAAATACTTTTACATTTATTAAATTAATAAACTTAGTTAACTTTAACAAATTACGTATCTTTATTTATTAAAAAATATTAAATATTTTTTAAATGAAATGATTGATTAAACATAAACTTTTATAAATATAACTCTGAAATATTCCAATAATAAATATATTTATTTATTTATATTCCTTTACTTAAGTATTTAAATATAAAGGAATTCATATACTATAAGTTTTAATAAAAAAAAGAAAATCTCTTTTTTTTATTTTTATCCAAATCAATTTTATTGTTTGGATTAGAATAAGTCACAACTGAATTTTTTCTTTGAAGAAGATTAAGTTCTTGATCATTTTTTTTAAATTTATAATTTATTTTATTATCTTTATTACTATCACCACTAGTTTTTCGAGAAGAAAAATGGGATTCAGTTTGAGTATGACATACTTTAAATATAGTATATTCTTCACAATCATTATTATTAAAACAACTATTTCTAACATTTAATTTTTTTTCATTTTCATTTTTTTTTTTTCCTACAATTGTTGAAAAAGCTTCATCCCATTTATTCTTTTCTTCTTCAGTTTTAGCATAAAGAAAATATCTTCTATTTATAGTTTTTACCATAAAACCATATTTATAATCACAAACATTTTGAAAATTTTTTCCTAAAGTGGGATAATATTCTTTTATTTCATTAAATTTAATTATTTCTTTGTAATCTGGATTTTCTTGAGTTTTTTTTATTGAAAATGTTTGCTTATCAAAATTAATTTCGAACCATCTTTTATTTGTGTTTCCAGGTAAAAATATATCTCTCTTATATTTTCTAAGATATCCTGAAATTATACTCATTGGAAATTTGATTTTATTTGTTTTAAGAAAATGAGGTCTTCTTATATATTAAAATGAAAATTAAAAGAATTTTCATTTTTTTAATTAAAATATAGAATAAGTCTATTTTCTATTTTTTAATATAATTTTCTTTTATAATTCAATATTATTTTTGTAATTTTTAATTGATTTGTTTCTTATACATATTTAAATACATCATTTGTATATAATTTAAAACATGAAATTTAAATTCTTTAAATAAATGAAGAAATTAATTAAATAAAAAAAATATTTTTTGAAATAAACAAAAAAAAACCAATTATTCAATTAAAAAAAATTTTCAATAAAAATCTCAAAAAATAAAAAATAATTTAAAAAAAAATGTATTTTATACATAATAAATTAAAATTTTATTTTGAACAATAATTTTTCCTTCACATAAAAAAAGTGTTTCAACATTTAATTTTCCGGATAAAACTTCAGCAGGTAAAACCCCAACTTCTTTGGCTTCAATAATTTGTTCCCAATCATTTGTAGAATTAGGAATAACAAAACCAAAATTAAATCTTGATGATTCAAATAATTCTCCCATTAAATAAAAATTTTGAACTAATTCTAAATCTTCTATTTTTTCAACTGAAGAAAAATTTACATTTCTTTTTATTATTTTACATTTTAATAATTCTTTTGATATTTTTACTGTTTTATTAGGAGATGAAAAATCCCAATCTTTACAATCCCACATCATTTTACCTGAATCTCCATCTTTCATTTGAATTAAATTTATTTTAAATCCATTTTTTATTTTTTCAAAAGATTCATCTTCACTTATTTCAGGTATTAATGACATTTTTTTATTGAAAATTGTAATAATATTATTATTGTTTTTATTTTTTTGAAATTTTTTTAATATGTTTATTTTTTTTGTTTTTGCTGTTTTTTATTTTATTTATTGTTTAGGTTTTATATTTTAATTGGAGAATAATTAATATATTATTTTAAATTAAAAATTAAAAAATATAAATGTCTATTTTTCTTTGTTTGAACTGTTCTAATGAATATAATCAAATTAATAAAAAACCAAGAAGTTTACCTTGTGGACATATTTTTTGTGAAGAATGTGTTTCTTCTTTTATTCAAAAAGATATAAAAGGAAATTATATAATTTGTCCTTTAGATAAAAAAATTCATAGAAATTTAAATTTACCAAATATTCCAATTTGTGTTCAAATTTTAGAAAATCTTCCTTTTGATTTTAATTCTAACAATGAAAATGAAATCACAAATTATATTAATGAAGTTGAAAATAAAATCAAAATTATTCAAAAACAAATTAATTCATATAAAAAAGTTGAACAAGAAATTATTGATTATTTTAATGATGAAATAAACAAAATTAATAAATTTTTTGATTCGTTAATAAATGAAATACAAAAAAAGAAAAATAGCATTTTAGAAAGAATAACAAATATTTTTAAAGAGCAAAATATGAAAATTGAAAGAAATAGAAAAGTAATTTTGGATTATACATTAAAATTAGATGAAATTATTAAAACTTATGAATCAATGACAGATAAAATAAATTTTGAAGAATTTTTAAAAGAAAAGAAAAAAACTGATAAAGATTTAAATACAATTATATCATTTATTAATAATAATATTGTAATAGAAGCTAAAAATCAAAATTATCCTTTTTACTTTATTCCAAAAGAAATATCTATTCCAAAAAGTATAATTGGTGAATTAAAAATAATAAATAATTCTAATACAAGAAATAATAATGAATTATCTGAAGAAAATATATTAAATGAAACAGAATCAGAAATAGGAAATGTGACAAATATTTTTAATCAAAATTTATATAATGAAATAAAAAAATTAAATACTCCAAATAAACAAGATAATTCTTATTATAAACCTTTTTATTATCCGAATGAAATAAATAGAAATGATTTAAATTTAAATGAAAAATTTAATATTATTAATGAATATAATGATATAAATAAAAGAATAAATGAAACAGATAAAATTCCAAATAGGAAAAGAGTTTTAACTGCTAGAGAAGAAAAAAAAATATCAAATTTAAGTCTTCCAAAAAAGAAAAATTCAAAAAGAAAAAATTCATTAAATGAGAATGAATATTTACATTATTATAGTCAATTAAATACAGAAACTGAAAAAAGAAAAAATCATTCTAAAAAAACATCTTCTATAAAAAAAAAGTCAATTGAGCATAAAGAAATTATTAAAAATAGTAATTTTAGATTATACAAAGAAAAAAATCCAAGAAGTTCTGCAGAAACAAAAAGAGAAAAGATTCATCAATATAAAAAAGGATATATATCAACAGAAACAGAAAATAATAATTATAAAAAATCAAAGAAAAAAAATAGTTTTGAAGCTAAAAAATTATTAATTCATCAAAAAATTAAAAATGTTAAAAAAAGTATTTCTCCTATTGTCAATCACCGAAGAATAAATAATAATTATTATAATAATAAAAAAATTGTCTCTTCAAAATCTTATAGAAATTATAATACTGAAGTTAGTGATGATTAATAAATTATATTCAATTTGTAAATTTATAAATATGTTATTTACATAATTAATATTTTAAAAAAATTATAAAAAAATAAAATTTAATTCACTAATGAATATAAGAAATTAATCTAAACTATATTTTAAATCATAATAAAAAATATCAAAATTATACACTTTATATTAAAAACTAATATTTTAATTAACAATATCATTTAATTGAATTAATATACATGAAATATTATCTTCACTTCCTTTTTCAATAGCTTTTTTAATAATTAATTTTCCCAATTCATCACAATTTAAATTACAATTTTCAATACAGAAAAAGGAAATATCATCTTCATTTAAAACATCCCAAATTCCATCAGAAGCTATAATAATATAAATATCATCTTCATTAAATTTATGTTTATGAATTGAAGGTGTTGAAATTAAACCATTATTTTTTAAAGAAAAATCTCCTAAAGCTCTTGATAAAGCTAATTGACCAAATAATCTTCCATTAAATATTATTCCACCTAATTTTTTTATTCTTTCATTTTCTTTAATATTACTTTCAACTTTATGTTCAGTCGTTAAATTTTTATATGTTTTATTCCTATTTATTATAATACTTTTTGAATCCCCTATATTTGCTCCATAAATTAGATTTAATTCTTTATCTATATATATAATTGTTACTGTGCTTCCACAATTTTCTATTTGAGAATAACATTTTAATTCATCATCTATTTTTTGAAAAGAATAAATAAATGATTTTTCAATATTATAGTTTGTACTGTTTAAAAAATTTGAAAATATATTTGGTAATCTAGTTGTTGCATATTTTATCGGTTCTTGACATCCTATTCCATGTCCATCAAGAATACTAAAATATCCTTTATTATTGGAATTCATATATTTATCTATTATTATATGGAAATCTTCCATTTTAGATTTTATATTTTTTTCTTCATTATATGAAAAAGATTGAACTGAACGAGCTATTGGATTATATTCATATGTATTTAATTCATAATTATTATTTTTTTCTATATTATTATTATTATTATTTGAATTATTATTAAATTTAATACTATGAATTGAAGTTATTTTTGTATTTTGAAAACATCTTCCTCCTATATTTTTATTTAATTTTAAATTTTGATTTTCTTGAGATAAAAAATCTCCTTTTTGAGTTTTAATTATATTATTTTGATTATTTAAATTTAAACCCATTGAATTATCTTTATTATTATTTTTTGTCTTTTGATCTATCATTTGGCTTATTTGATCTAATATTATATCTCTATTTAATTCAACTGGTTGACTACTACAAATTAAATGATTAACATCTTTATTATTATTAATATTATTATTCAATGTAGAATTTTCCTCACTTTGTTTTATTGGATAACCTCTTAAATCTTTTTTAATTAAATTTTTTTGACTGAAATTTGCAAAAAATCCTCTTCCTTTAATTTCAATAGGATTACTCACTGGATTATCAGGATTAACAATTTTAATGTTACTGTTCAAATTATGATTAAAGAAAAAATGCAAATTTTTTCTTTTAAATTTATCATCCATTTATTTTAAAATCTTCCTTCTAAAAAATATAAAAAAAAAATAAAATAATATACCAAAAATAAATTATATATAATAAAAAATATTTTTAAAAAATTCAATGAAAATAATTTTAATTGTAATAATCCTAATAAAAATTTTATCTTCTGAAATAAATTTCCAAAGAAATTTAGAAGGAAAAGATTGTTCCTCATATTCAGATTGCTTTAATTGTTCTGTTTGTGGAGTAACTCTTGTAGATGAATGTCCATGTGAATGGAAATCAGGAAAATGTAATACAATAAATTATTCAAATAATTTTAATGATGAAAATTGTGATGATTTATCCTCTTTAGAAATTCAAAAAAAATATTGTGGTGATTTCAAAGAAGATAAAAAAAAAATTATTTTATCTTTCCTTAATGTTGGTGGTTACTATGGTCAAACAAATTTATTTTGCCTATATAAATTTAAAAATCAAAAGCCAAATTCAAAATTGAGAATTGAAGTTGAAATTGATGATGAAAAATATTCACTAATGGATAAAATTAGATTTATAATGTTCATCAAATTTTCAAATGGTGGTGAAGTTTTAAAAAATCCGTCAACTGGAAGAACAATCATTGAAGGCTACATTGATTACATCAAATTTGATATCACTAGTCAAACATTATATTCAGAAAATCCATTTAAAGTAACTATTTCATATTCAAACAATAAATCTTCAGTTGGTTTAATATTTCTCATAATTGGAGTTATATTTTTTTATATATTATGTTTAATTCTAAGTTATTATTGTTCACATAAATATGAAAGAAGAAGGGGAAATGATGGTCGTATAATGAATGGAATTTTTGTAATAAATCAATATTCTCAATATAATGAAGATGTTAATTTAAATAAAATTGAAAAAATGTTGAAAGATCCAAATCAATTAGGTGAAAGAATATGTGAAAGTAAACATGAAAAATACGGTAATAATTGTACTATTTGTTTAGAACACTTAAAAATAGGAGTAGATAAAATTTCTTTAACTCCTTGTCAACATATTTTTCATTATAAATGTATATCTGAGTGGTTAAGAAATAAAGATACAACTTATAAATGTCCTGTTTGTAATTGTAATATATTAGAATATCAAAATAATAATTTCTCTGATGATAAAAATCCACAATTTGTAGATAATAATGATAATAATTGTGACAATAATAATAATCTTGGTGAGATTATGTCTTTAAGAGGAAGAAGTAGAGAAATTCAAACAAACAACAATCAGTAAATATAAGTTGAAGAAAAAAAGAATTAATAACTTTATTATTTATATATATATGAAATGTATTTTTTCTAATTATTTATTTAATGATAGAAAAGGGAATTTGTATATTATTTTAGAAAATTTATTTATATAGAAATTGCTTATATATATATTTCTTTATAGTAAATTTTCAATTGAATTTTCTTCATACTTCATTATTTCCAAAAATATTAATTTTCTTTTTTTATAAATCTTTTATTTTTACTCTGTTTAATATTTTTTGAAAAAAAATTCTTCATTTTAAGATTATAGATTATTAAAAATGAATTAAAATCATTTAATTAAAAATATTTATTTTTCAAATTTTTTAGATTGAGAATTTATAATTTTTCATTAAATTTTACATTATTATTGATTTCCTTTAATCATAAATATGTAATTTAAAACAATTAAATATAAGTAAAAAAAAATCTAGTTTAAAATTTAATTTTAAAATATGAAATTTTAAATTTATATATTTTTATTTCATTTATGGGGATTGGGGATTGGGGATTGGGGATTGGGGATTGGGCCCAATC
>JAEEGK010012207.1_pt1 | contig 19565 bp, 13 predicted proteins | sample 8958771 | NCBI WGS metagenome assembly JAEEGK01 (sample SAMN16246547, study PRJNA631951) | gut metagenome | biome: gut microbiome; feature: rumen; material: SC-attached | host: Bos | place: Iran: Karaj | collected 2018-10
AGTTGACCTTTACGCAGGCAGACGACGGCTATTATTATGCCGAGGCGTAATTGTCGGTCGACAATAAGGAGATTGGGAAAGTGAAGCCTTGGTCAGCGGAAACCCCCACTTTGTACCAGATGAGGATGTCATTAGCAGACAAAAAGGGCAAATCCATAGAAAAGCTGACTTCTTCTTTCGGTTTCCGCACTTCTGAGATCAAGGACGGCAAACTACTCATTAACGGGCAGTATGTATTGATAAAAGGTGTGAATCGCCACGAGCACGACCCATACACGGGCCATGTGATTTCGCGTGAGTCGATGGAACGCGACATTGCCTTGATGAAACAGATGAATATCAATACGGTGCGCACCTGCCATTATCCCGATGACCCGTATTGGTACGAACTATGCGACAAATACGGCCTTTACGTTTGGGACGAGGCCAACTGCGAATCCCATGCCCAAGGCTACGGCGAAAAAAGCCTTGCAAAAGACCCGCAGTACAAGGAAATGGTGTGGCAGCGCAACCGCAACATGCTCGAACGCGACAAGAACCATCCTTCGGTGATTATGTGGTCGATGGGCAACGAGTGCGGCAACGGCGTGAATTTTGAATACACTTACGACTGGATGAAAGACCGCGACAAAACGCGTCCTGTGACCTACGAAAGAGCTATCTACGACCGTAACACCGATGTCATTGGCCTGATGTATGCCAGCCCGAAGTATCTGCAAAAGTTTGTGGATGAAGGACTTGATAAGGAAGGCAGGCCTTTCATTATGGTGGAATACTGCCACGCCATGGGTAACAGCATGGGCGGCTTAAAGGACTATTGGGACGTGATTGAAGCCAACGAGCAACTGCAAGGCGGCTGCATTTGGGACTGGGTGGACCAGAGTTTCATTGTCCACGACAAGGACAAGGATGTGGATTGGCTTGCCGTGGGTGGCGACTTTGGCCATGCCTACGGCGTAGGCGACGACGACGCTTTCTGCGCCAATGGGGTTGTGAGTTCAGATAGAAGGCCGCATCATCACGCCGCCGAAGTGAAGAAAGTGTATCAGCCTATCAAGTTCACAGCCAAAGACTTGACTTGGGGAAAGTTTGAGGTCAAGAACTGGCTTTCGTTCACCAACGCCTCCGTCTTCGATTGCGATTTTGAGATCTTCTCGGCAGAAAAATCCTTGCAAAAGGGTAGAATAGATTTGGATATTAAACCATTTGGCACACAGGAGATTAATATTGAACGCCTGCGCATTTACGGCCATCCTGGCGAGGAGTTCTTTGTGCGTTTCTCGGTGAAACTGAGAGAAGACCAGCCCTTTATGCCCGCCGGAACAGAAATCGCTTACGATGAGTTCAAGTTGGAGTGGCCTTCGGCACCGTTGGAGCCCATAGTTAAGGAGAAACAAGTGCAATTTAATGCCAGTACTGGAACAGTTTACAATGATGATTTCACTGTGACTTTCGACAAGGCGACAGGTGAAATCACTTCCTTTATTGTGAAAGGCGAAGAGTTGTTGAAAGGTCATTTGCGTGACAACTTCTGGCGTGCGCCCACCTTGAACGATGAAGTGGACAGTTGGGCTTTGCCTCGTTGGAAAAAAGCAGGTTTGCAACACCTGACCGCTAAAAACACAAGTTTGCATTTCGAACGTCAAGACGATAATACGATTGCGGTTACTGCATCCATTGAGTATTATGATAGTTCCGATAAGCTCCAAATTGTGGCCAACAAGGTGTATCTCGTTGATGGTGAAGGCAACATCATCATTACCAACCGCATTGAGCCGATGGAAACGGTGACATCATTGCCAAAAGTTGGGACGCAGTTCCTTATGCCTTTGGATTACAAAAATTTGACTTATTTCGGTAAGGACACGGAAAACTATCCGGACAGAAACGCCTCGGGCAAGATGGGCTTGTACAATGTGAATGCCATGGATTTGTTTGAACATCATGTTGTGCCACAGGACAATGGCAACCATGCCGATGCGCGTTGGATGGCCTTGACGAGCGACAAGAGCAACGTTGGATTGTTCGTGACCATGCAGGAGCCCTTCAATTTCAGCATGTACAAGTACACTGACGACAACCTTACTGCTGCCCGTCGCATCAACCAACTGGAACCCAAAGATTTCTTGACCGTCAATGTGGACTACAAGCAGGCTCCCATCGGAACAGCCACCTGTGGTCCTGGCGTGGATGAGAAGTATGTGCTAGGCAACCAAGTATATGAATACACGGTGCTGCTCCGTGCCTTCGACAAGTCGCAAGACCCGATTGAGTTGACCCGTTTCCAAGTGCCTGATGCCACCGCTTTGATGGTTCCAGCTCCCGAAATCCATTCCTCGATGTTGGGTGACGAGAATTACCGCATCTACAACCGTCCGATCTCCATCTCTATGACTTGCGTAGATGAAGAGGCAGAGATTCGTTACACTTTGGATGGCTCAGAGCCGACGGCAAAATCAAAGAAATACGATAAATCTTTTATTATCAACCAATCGTGTACGGTGAAAGCCAAGGCTTTCAAGAAAGGAATGGTTTCGTCGTTTGCCACCTTGCGGCAGTTCGACCGCTTGAACATCAAGAACACGACCTTCGTCAATCCACCTGCGGAGCGTTATGGCAAAGATGCCGACATCGCCCTGATGGACGGCAAGAAAGGTGCGCCTGGCGACTATTATAACGATTGGTTAGGCTTTGAGGGTGTCGACATGGAGGCCACCATCGAGCTGGCTGTCCCGACCAACATCAATATAGTGAAGGTGGGCTTGTGCCATGAGCCGCAATCCTGGGTGATGTGGCCCAAGGGCGTGTGGGTCAGCTTTTCGAAAGACGGCAAGGAGTTCACCGATTGGCAGATGGCCGAGTTGCCTGTCTTCGACCGTCCCGACAAGATGAAAGGCTTTGGCCGCATCGAGGCCCGTCTTCGCACCGACGGCAAGCAATGGAAGTTTGTCCGCGTGAAAGTGGAGAACCAAGTCGTCTTGCCTGACTGGCATCCCTATAAAGGCCAGAAGGCCTGGATTATGGTGGATGAGGTGAGTGTTGAATAAAAAACTATCTTTGCGGAATAATACAAGTAGTTATGATTACGAAGCAAGCCTTAGGAAATCTTCTTTTTGGCATGGCCGACATCCTTCGCGACAAAGTGGAGGATTACAAGTCATACATCCTTTCTTTGTTGTTCTTCAAACGGCTTTCCGACAATTACCAATGGGAAATCGAAAACGGAAGAGAACAGTTTGTGGCGGATTATATGCGTGAGCCTACGCCAAGGGAGCTGGAGGTGATTACCAAGAAAAAACACGATTTCACCATCCCCCAAGGTTGCTTTTGGGAGGATGTCCGCTTGGCTTCCATCGACAAGAAGAACGAAAAACTGGATAAGGCTGTCACGGATATAGCGGAACAGAATGTTGACAAGAATGGGAAATACATCCTCAAAGGTATCATCAATACGGTGCGATGGAATGAGCCTGCACCTGATGGCTCTGGCGGAAAGAAGCTTGACCCCGAAGTGCTCACAAATCTTATCAACTATTTGAGTGCTGTGGATTTAAGCAACAAGAATGTGACTGTGGATGTGCTGGGCGATGCATACGAATACCTGATTAAGCGTTTTGCCGATGAAAATAAAGGCGGAACCATGGCTGGACAGTTCTACACGCCACAGGAAGTGGTGGATATTATTGTCCGTTATCTGAAACCGCAAAAAGGCGAAACCATATATGACCCCACCTGCGGTTCTGGCGGTTTTTTGCTGAATGCGGCCAAATATGCGCGTGCCAGTTACGACACGCAAAAAGGTGTCCGTCTCTTCGGGCAGGAACTCGTGTGGAACACATGGGCTATCTGCAACATCAACATGATCCTTCATGGTTTGGATGCCCGCATTGAGCAAGGCGACACCATCCGTGACCCGAAATTCAAGGATGAAGACAACGAACTTGAACTCCGCACTTTCGACAAGGTGATGGCCAATTTCCCGTTTTCTTTGGAGAACTGGGCACAAAACGGCGAACCGAAGAAAGACAAGAAAGGCAACACCGTCAACAAGAAGGATGGCACACCGCAGATTGAATACAAAAAGGAGTTTACCGACCCATACAACCGCCTCGTTTATGGTGTTCCACCTTACAGCAACGGCGATTTTGCTTTTTTACAGCACATCATCGCTTCTTTGGATGACAAAGGGAAGGCAGGCGTGGTGTGTCCGCAAGGCGTGCTGTTCCGTGGCCAGCCGGAGAAGACCGAAGAGGAAGATGGACAGAATCGCAAGGCCGATGTGGAGTATATGATTCGTCGTGGTTTTTTGCAAGGCGTCGATTTCAAGCAGCATATCAATATCATTGATGCTATTGTGGTGCTGCCTGGCAATCTGTTTTATGGCACCACCATTCCAGGTGCCATCATTTTCTTCGACAAGAACAAGCCCGAGGAGCATAAAAACAAGGTGCTGATGGTGTATGCCGCCAAGAAAGGCTGGTACCGCGAAGATGCCAATATGAGCGTGCTGGAGCCTCAAGATGTGCTTCGTATTTCCACCATGCTGGAAAGTTGGGGCGATATCGACAAAGCTAAGGCGTGGATTGCATTACAGAAGAACAGGCTCAATAACCTGATTGACGAAGATCTTGATTTTCAGATGTCTGAAATCGACAACGACACGGCAGAGGAGTTGGCCCAAGCAAGACACCGTTTGGCTAAAGCCGAGAAAACCGTCAATGACAAGTTGACTACAAACAAGAAGCCGACGGCGGGTGAAAAGAAAGCGGTGGAAACGGCGCAAAAGGCTTTGGACAAGCTGACCGCCGACAGGGCTGCCCGTGAAAAAGCCGCCCATGAGAAAGCCGAGAAGCAATGCCAAGCTATCGCCGAGGTGGAAGCGGAGTTGATGCAAATGTTTGGCGATCCCGAACTGCGCAAGCGTTATTTCTCCATCGTGGACATGGACGAGATTGAGGGAAACGAGTTCAACCTCAACATCCCGCGTTATGTCGATACTTTTGAGCCTGAGGAACAGATAGACCTGAAGGAAGCCATTGCCGATTTTCAAAAGGCGATGCAAACGGAATCGGATACGGAGAAGGAACTGGAGGAATTATTGAAAATGATAGAAAAAGCCTAACAGGATATGATGAAGAAAGATTTTATTGATTCAGCCGTTGTACGCCAAAATGTACTGAACAACAAGCTTGCCGTGGATGCTATCCAAAAGGAAATTGGCCTGACAGGCATCTTGTTCGAGAATGAGTATAAGTTCATTTTCAAGCAGATAACAGATTTCTTTGAAGTTACTGACAGGACCATTCGCGAGTGCATTGCAAAGAATGAAAAAGAGTTGGAGCGAAACGGTTACGAGGTGCTGAAAGGTAAACGATTGATTGACTTTAGGTTAGCTGCAACGAAAGTCCCTGGTTGTGAAGTTGACTTCACAACCAAAACCACAGTGCTGGGCATCTTTAATTTCAGAGCCTTCCTCAATATCGCTATGTTGCTGACGGATAGTGAAAAAGCCCGTGTATTGCGTAGCGCCATTTTGGATATTGCCATTGACACTATCAATAAACGTACCGGTGGAGGTACCAAGTATATCAACCAGCGCGATGAGGATTTCATTGTCAATATGTTGCGCGGCGAAGATTACAGACGTGAGTTCACCGATGCCTTGCGTGATTGCGTGGCGATGGGCAACATCAAATACATGATTTATACCGACAAGGTTTACAATAGTATCTTTAAAGAGGACGCTGCGGAATACAGAAAAATACTGCGTTTGGAAAAGACCGAAAAAGTACGTGATACCATGTATAGTGAGGTGTTGGACATCATTGCGAGTTACGAAGCTGGATTTGCCGAGGAGTTGCGTGTGAGTTCTGAGATGAAAGGCCGTCCGCTTACCTCCATTGAGGCCGACGAACTTTTCTCGCGCTTTGAAAAGCAACGTTTATGGGAACCTTTGCGTGAGAAGGCAAGGACCAAAATGGCCAGCCGTGACCTCTGTTTTCGTGATGCGTTGCACAAGAATTTGGAAGAATACATCAGTGCCGTGCCCGAGTCTGATTTCGACCGGTTCTTGGGCGAGAAAAGCATGGAGCTTGAGCAACGGCTTGAAGAATACCGTGATGCGTTGAAACGTCTGAAAGAAAGAGAGTAGCGTATGAGAGTCATCTATATCACGCCCGAACAGGCTTTGGAGACGCACCGAATGACTGTGGAATACAGCGGTGGCGGAGATACCTCGCATTTGAATATAGGGTATCTTTACAGTGTGTTGGAGCATATCCAGAACGATGACTATTATCCGACCTTTGAAGACAAGTTGGTTCATCTGGTTTGGTCGGTTAACAGGAACCATAGTTTCTCGGACGGCAATAAACGCTTGTCGGTAACATTGGGTGTACAGTTTCTCTCCATGAATGGATATCTGTATTGCATCAAGCGTTTTTTGCGAGATATGGAGAACATCAGCTATCACCTTGCCGCCGGACGCATAGACAAAGATTTGTTGCGGGATATTGTACATTCCATCCTTGAAGGCGAGGAAGACTTCGATGAGGAATTGAAGATAAGGATATTGTGTGCGATAGAAGATGGAGAAATCGGGTTTGATGAACAAGGAACAATTGACTAGGAACAATGATGGAAAAACAGACTAAAATAGGAACTGTTTGCAGCGATTTCGATACATTTCAGTTGAAATCCGTGCTTGTGAAAAACGATGCTGGCGATTGGGGAAGCGAGCCTGACAAAGATGCCATTGGCGTTATCCGAAGCACTAATTTCAATAATGACGGGAAGTTGGATTTGTCGGACATCGCTTACCGTACTTTGTCAAAGCGGAAGTTTGAGGAAAAGAAGTTATATGCTTCTGATATTTTGATAGAACGAAGCGGTGGTAGTGAGACACAACCTGTTGGGCGAGTTGGGTTTATTACAGATGAGATGGCGAAAACCGATTACGCTTTCGCCAATTTTATCCAAAGAATAAGTTTGAATGATGAAGTAAACGCCAAGTTCGTTTATTATTGTCTTCAACAGATGTACGAAATGGGCATTACGGCAGGAATGCAATCGCAGACAACGGGAATTAGGAATTTGGATTGGAAGCAATATATAAAGGTGGCACTTCCCAAACCTTCTCCTGATGAGCAAACCGCCATAGCCGCCATTCTCTCGAAGGTTGACGAGGCGATAGCGGCGGTGCAGGGCAGCATAGCCGCCGCCGAGCGCCTGAAAAAGAGCCTGATGCAGAACCTACTCTCCGGCCGTATGAAACCCGACGGCACCCTGCGAAAAGAGGATGAGTTTTATGTGGATGAGAAGTTCGGGAAGGTGCCGATAGGGTGGAAGGTAAAAAAGTTGAAAGATGTCTGTTTGAATTCTGGAGATTATGGTGCGAATGCGTCAGCAATTGCTTTCGATGAGACAAAACCTCGTTTTATAAGAATTACAGATATTGACGATTTTGGTCAGCTTTTGGATGACGGGAAAGCAAGCATGGATGGCGATAATACGACAAAGTATATGTTGGAAGAAGACGATTTCCTTTTTGCAAGAACTGGCGATACAGTGGGTAAATCTCTGTTATACAAGAAAGAAATGGGGCCAGCCGTTTATGCTGGCTATTTAATCAAGTTTACTTTTGATAAAACCAAGGTGCTACCAGAATACTTTGATTTGATTGCAAAATCAGAATTCTTTGAAGCATTTAAAATCGCCATGAAACGAGTTGGTGCGAAGCCAAATATCAATTCTCGTGAATACTGCTCTTTCAGATTCCTCTTGCCGTCAGATATTGAGGAACAGAAAAGAATTTTTAACAAGTTTGCGAGTGTTGCTAAATCGCAAAGAAAAAAACAAAATAAAATCATCATCCTTGAAAGGCTGAAGAAGTCTTTGATGCAGAATTTATTAACAGGAGTAGTTAGAATAAAATAATAAAAAACAATAATATGGTACAGATCATTCATATTTCAGATTTTCATTTGGATTCAAATCCAATATCATTAAAAAAGGAACAATTAGTAGATGCTTTGATCGCTGATTTAAAGGAACAAAATGTCGATACTAAAAACTGTATTTTTGTTATATCTGGAGATTTAATTGATAAAGGAGGATATAATTTTTCCAATACAGAAGCTGCTTTCGAATATTTTAAGATAGTTTTTGTTGACAAATTATGTGATGGATTGTCTGTTACTAATGATCAGTTTTTCTTTGTGCCCGGAAACCATGATGTTAATAGAGGGAAAGTTGATACAATAATTGAAAATGGAACTACGTCAATTGTTTCAACTATCGATGGTATCAATGACTTTATTGTAAAAAACAGAGAGAGTAGTAAATATCTGGACAGATTGGAAGATTTTAAAACATTTGAGGAAGCATTTTATCAAGAATCACAATTGATAAAACAATTAAGCAATTTCGATTCATGTTTCATAACCAAAAATAATGTTGGAGTTGCTTGTCTAAACTCTTCTTGGCGTTCATCAAAAGAAAATGAAGATGGAAGTTTAATAATTGGTGAAAAACAGATTGAATCAGCTGTATCATTCTTAAAGGGTACGGATATTAAAATTGCTGTGATGCATCATCCATTTGAGGATATAATAAAAGAAGATCGAGATAAAATAAAACCTATTCTTTATAAACATTTTGATGTTTTGTTAATTGGACATAAACACCAACTTGATATTGATTTTACTAGAAACTTTCATGGTACATTGTTAAAATCTCAAAGCAATGCTTCGGTTGCAGATTTTTCAGACGCAAAGTATACTAATGGATATTCTATTATAAATTTCAATAAAGGTGGACAAACAACGATTAAGTATAGAAAGTATTTATCGGATCATGAGAAATTTGTTTCGAATACTGATATTGGTTCAGATAGTGGTTGTATTAGCATTTCATATCCTGATGAAAACCAGATTCTAAAAACCGGCATTGTCGATAAATCATTGAACACATTAGAGAATGTGAGATTTGATAATGTTGACGAGCATCTTTTTACATATGGATTAGACCCCAATATTCCATGTAAAATAGAGGATTTATTCGTCGAGCCTATCATAAGTAATATCCCAGAGACCCATAGTAATCCTGATGATATTATATATTATCATATGGAGGACTTTATTAATAGTACTGAGAATTATTTAATATATGGTTTAAAAGAGTCAGGCAAAACAACTTTGTTAAATAAACTGATGGTCGAGTTTACGAAGGCATATAAAAACGATGATTTTATTCCTGTATACATGTCTTTTAATGAATTGGGTAATAGAAGGATATCTCAAATTGTAAGAGATTATCTTTCAATTTCATCGGAAGAATGTCGTGATTTGTTCTCTCAAAATAAAATTGTTTTATTAATAGATGACATAGCATTTGATGATAAGGCTAAATTGGATAAAGTAATAGAATTTGTTCGACAAAACCCTAATAATAGAATAATTGCAGCTAAAGAACAAATCCTTGAGAATATGTTGCCAACAGATTTCTTGGATTATAATGATGTTTTTAATTTTAATGTTGTTTATATTCAAAATTTTAAAGCTCAACAGATAAAAAGCTTAATCAAAAAATGGTTTCCAGAACAAACTGATGAATACAAAAAAAGAATCAATAATTTGATTAAGAACTTTGAAGCACTGTCATTACCTCGTACACCATTGGCAGTTACACTGTTTTTATGGATTATTGATAAACAAGAAAAGAGCCCAATTAATAACTCCATATTAGTTCAACAAGTCGTTGAAAATCTATTGGAGAAGGCTCATTTTGAAAATGTATACCAAAACAAATTTAATTATCAAAACAAAATTCGATTATTGGCATATATTGCTAAAGAAATGGAAACTAATGGAGATGAGAATTTTAGTTATAGACTTAAATATTCTGATTTGTTGAATTTTATTTCATCTTATTTAAAAGGTAGAAGTGACCTGAAACCCCAAGCTATTGTTGATGACTTGGTGAGAAGGGGTATATTGTCTTTTAATGATGAAGAGTATATAAAATTCAAGTTTGATTTCTTGTACAGATATTTTTTGGCATTATTAATAACATTTGATGAACAGTTCCGTATAGAAGTATTTACATCTGATTCGTGTTTAAATTATTTTGATGAGATAGTTTATTATTCAGGATTACAAACTGATGATGTGAAATTGATGCAGTTAAGCCAACAAATTCTTTCATCGGTGTTTGTGGATTATAATCAAGATGTTATACAAAATTTTGAGAAATTAGATATTTTTCTAAATACAAGAAAGTCTCTTTCTGAAAGTTTGAGTATGGAAGCAATCAAAAAGAAACCAACGGAGAAGGAATTGGAAAAGATATATGATGAAGAACTAAAAAATATTCCAATCAAACGCTCAATAGAGAAAAGGGAAAAAACTAAAGACTGTCCGTTGGATAAAACATTAAAGTTTGCAGCTCTTATATTTAGAAATCTTGAAGATATTGATGATCAATCATTAAGATCAAATGCTTTACAGAATATTATGACCAGTTCTATATCTTTATTGTTATATACTAGGGCTGCATTGGTTTATTATTATCTAAAGAATAATAGAACACCCAATGGTTTTCCCAAAAATATTGATTTTAATGTTTTTATAAGGATATTACCTCTTTTACAACAAGTTGTCATTTCTGATTGGATTGGTAGTGAAAAAACAAAACTTGTTGTGAAAGCAAAAATCGACACTCATGCATTAAATCTGAATATATCGGAATATGAAAAGTTTTTGGACATCTTTACTTATGCAGATTTAAAAGGCAAGGATAGTTTTGATTTAATGAAAAAATTTCTTAAAAATAATAAATACAAATATGTTAAGGATTTGGGCGTAATTAAATTGATTTTGTATTATTATATGCGATCAAAATCAAAAGAAATGGATCAAGATTACTTAAATTTGATAACAGATTTAAAAATACAGCTTAAACAAGTGAAGAATAAAAGTGATTTTATAAAACAGCTTTCTGATAGTAGAAACATGTCTGATCGTAAAACAAAGAATGATTAGAATACTAGTGCAATATTTATAACCTTGCAGTTTTTATAATAATGGTAGACTTTGGGAACATTATAATGACAAACTATAATAACACGGCTATGGAACTGACACGAATTATTCATCCAGTGGGACAGGGCGGGTTTTATTCAGAGAGATTAGTTGATGGCTCTAATGAAATTAATGTAATATATGATTGTGGTGGGAATAATAATACATCAATGCGAGAATATTTGGATAATTATTACACACAAAGAACAATTGATGCTGTATTTATTTCTCACATGCACGATGATCATATAAATGGACTTGAATACCTTTTAACACATAATAATGTTAAATGCTTGATTCTTCCTCAATTAACTAAAGACGAACACTTGGAGTTTCTTTTGTATAATGCTTTGAAGAATCCAACAGGTGTGTCTGGTATAAATTCTTTTATTAATAAATTGTTGTCATCAGAGGATTATTATACCGAAAGTGAAACAAAGATCATAAGAGTGTCTCATTCAAATGGAGATGATCGGATCGGTGAAGAAATAGTTGGGGATTATGACATTGATTTATTGAAAATGATTAAAATGACATCTATCAAATCTGGTGTCAAGATACATTTAGGGAAAGAATGGTTGTTCATACCGTATAATCCCCCAATTAATAGTAATTATGATAAGGGGTTTTATAATTTCTTCAAAGGGAAGTTAAAAATAAATTATGATTTTGGATTTGAGGATCTCATAGATATAGTTCATAAAGAAGGATTAAAGAAATGTAAACAAATCTATGATGATTATTTTGAGAAAAACCATAATGCCTATTCCATGACATTGTTTTCAGGTATGGCAAGCCCTCATTTATATTCTGATTATTGTGATTGTTGTTATGATAAAATGATATATCATCATTGTGGAAAATATAGAAGACTTTGTAGCCCTAATTGTCTTTATACTGGAGATTTTGACACAAAAAACCAATTTAAAAATTTAAAATATTTTTATGCCCCATATTGGAAAACTATAAGTTCAATACAAGTACCACATCATGGCTCAAGAAACAACTTTGATCCTCAGATGTATGAATATGCTAGTCGGGGCTTTATATCTGTAGGAGAGAAGAATAGATACCATCATCCTAATGTTGACACATTGATTGGAATGCATGGTATGTGTTGTAATCCTGTTTTAGTCACAGATAGTTTGAGTACCATTAAACTGTATCAGTATCACATATAATTTCTAATACTATGTCTAAACTCTCCGAATCCAAATCTGTTGAATCCAAAGTCACCGAATGGCTGACCCAGTTGGGTTGGACATACCGTTCGGCGGAGGATTTGAAACCATATAGCCGACTGCAGATGAATGCGGTGGTGGAGCCGATATTGGTGGAACAGGTGATGAAGCTGAATGGCATAAGCAAGTCGGCAGCTAAGATGGCGGTTGACACCTTGCTTAACAACCTGCGTAACCCAATACCGATTGATGGCAATGAGAAGTTTCTCAGCCAGCTTGTAGATGGCGTAACCGTCACTATCGACCGCAAGGACCGCACAGTCCGCTTCATCGACTTAAACGACATCTGGCAAAACAGCCTTGTCGTGACAAACCAATATGCTGTGCAGCAGGTGAGGGCGGATATCTGTCTTCTGGTCAATGGCATCCCGCTGGTGCCTATTGAGGCGAAGCAGTGTGCAAGACGTGGCACCAACTGGCTCGAGGGCGTGCGTCAGTTTCAGACATACGACCGCCGCAGCGAGAAACTGTTTATGTGCCATCTGTTTGGCGTGGCATGCAACGGCAGACTGAGCAAATACGGCATACCTGGGGCGTCGGCATCTTATTTCAGCGAATGGAAGGATTCGGTCATCGCTGATAAGTTCGACAATCCGCTCTTGCATTCCGAAAACGAACTGTGCCGTACCTATAAAGACGAAAAAGATGGTCTGATGCATTTCGACGTTGAGCGTTTGCCAAATGGTCAGCTGCTTGAACAGATGAAGTTCGGAATCATCGGATTGCTGCAGCCAGAGCGAGTGCTCGACATATTGCAGCATTTTATTGTATTCGAGCGCGACAACGGCAAGATTATCAAGAAAGTGGCGCGTTATCAGCAGCTGCGTGCCGCCAACAAGATTGTTGACCGTGTTGTGAATTCCGACAAGGCACAAGGCGTGATATGGCATACTCAAGGCTCGGGTAAGTCGCTCACGATGCTTTATACGGCTTACAAACTGCGCAAGACAGATGTTTTGTCAGACCCGACAATTTTTATCGTTGTTGACCGCAAGGATTTGAAAGACCAGATGGGCGACACGTTTTTCGATTGCGAGTTTCCGAATGCACGTATCGTGCTGAGTGTCGGCGATCTGAAAAACATCCTTAAAAACAAACCTGCCGGAGTATTCATCACTACCGTTCAGAAATTCAGGGAGTTAGGGGAAATTAAGGATGAGCGTGACAATGTGGTGGTGCTTATCGATGAAGCTCATCGCACGGAATATGGCGATTATCAGATGGAGCTTCGTGTGGTGCTGCCGAATGCCAAACGTTTTGCTTTTACAGGGACACCGATTCCTAAGACACATCAGGAGTTTGGAGTGAGAGATGATAATGGCAAGATTGAATATTATCTTGACAAATATAGTGTAATCGATTCTATAAACGACGGTGCTACAAAGCCCATCCGTTATACATTGGGGCCGTCGGAATGGTTCTTGGACAAGGAAAACCTAAAACAAGGCTATGCCGAAATTACAGCCGACCTTGAAGAAGACCAGAAGCGGCTGGTAGAACAGCGTGTGCAGCCTTGGAAGACTTTGATGAAGAAGCCAGAGCGTATTAAGATTTTGGCTGCCGATATTGCCAAAGATTATCGTGAACGATTGGAACCTCAAGGCTTTAAGGCTCAAGTCGTAGCAATCGACAAAGAGGCTTGTGTGTTGTATTACAACGAGTTGCTTAATTATTTCGATCCGTCGGAATTGCGCATTATCTTTTCGACAGGACAATATGAGACGAGTGAGCGTTACGATCTCTTTTCGCCATTTTATATTGACGACAAAGAACGCAAACGCCTGATTGACAACTTCAAAAAACGAATTACCGATGAAGAAAAAGCCAAAGGCAACAACTTGAAGATTTTCATTGTTTGCAACATGTTGCTCACTGGTTTTGATGCACCAATCGAGCAGACCATGTATTTGGACAGTCCGCTGCGTGACCATAATCTTTTGCAGGCGGTGGCTCGTACTAATCGTCCGTATGACTATGGCGAAGGTGAGAACAAGCTCTCAAAGGAGTTTGGTCGCATTGTCGATTATGTCGGCGTTTTCCAAAACTACAAAGAAGCCTTGAATTACGATCCGGAGGATATTGGCGAGTTTGAAGATGTGGATGCCTTGCTAGAGGTGTTTCCAAAAGAATTGGACAAAGCATTTAAGCCCTTTGCGGAAATCAAGCTTGAAGACAGTTATGAATGTGAGATTGCGATTATTCGCAAGTTGAGCGAGATTGACCAAGGTCAGTTCGAAAATAGTTTCCATCGGGTGGTTCAGCTTTGGGAATCTATTAGTCCGAATCCGGGATTGCGTCCGTTTCGCAATAAATACCAATGGTTAGTGACGATTTATGAGCTTTATCTTGAAGAGTTCCGACGTATCAGCTTCGACGTTGATTTTTATGCTGCCCAGACGAGAAAATTGCTCGAAGAGAGCTCGGTTTTGTTGAATTTCCGCGGTCATTTGCCGGAAATTGCCATCGATTCCGATTATCTAACAAAACTTCAGGAGACAAAGCTTTCGCCAGCTGATAAAGCCGAGAAAATCATTCGTGACATCGAGACAATGATTCGTACAAATCAGAATAACAGTGCTATCTATATCGAATTTCAGGACCGTTTGGATGCTCTTATCCGTTTGAAGAATGCCAACACGATTGAGATCGAGAAACTTATCAATAAACTCAGCGAACTTTATACCGAAGTCGATGAAGCAGTTGAAATTCCGAAAAAGATGGGATTCGACAATAAGGGAACATTTGAGATATATCAGATTTTAAAGAATGAACTTCCAAATTTCGATGAGAAACTTGCAAGGGAGTTTGCAAATGAGTTGGCGGTAAAGATTCAGTCGAAAATTTACATCGGATGGCAAGAGGTAAATCAAGAGTACAACAGGCTTTTAGGTGAGGTGGCGTTGTTGGCTGCAAACGACAAATTTGATGCTTTGGATATATACGACAAAGACGTTTTGCATCAAACGATGATGGATTCAATTGTCAAGAATTTTAGTTTGAATTAAGATGTTGCCTGAAAACTATATAGTAACTCGAAGAGATGTGAAAAACGCACGTCTTAAAGTTTGTGAAGACGGTGTGGTGCAGCTTTATGTCCCAACTTCTTTTACAGAAGAGGAAATAGAGCGTCTTTTTGAGAAAAAAGCAAAGTGGATTGCGTCAAAGCAGGAGTATTTCAAACAAAAATCAAAAATTCAACTACGTCGCAATGAGATTCTGATGTTTGGAAACAGATATTCATATTTTTATTCTTCAAAATACCAGAACAAAGTGATAATCAATCACGAAAGCAAGACCATTCAGGCAAAAAGAGATTTGCTTGACAAGGCCGTTCAAGAAAAATGGTTGAAATCAGTGGCGAAAAAGTATATCTATGAACGAGTTGAGACACTATCAGAATCATTGTTGTTGCCATACAATAAGTTATATATCAGAAGTCAGAAAAAGAAATGGGGAAATTGCTCCAATGAGAAAAACATTTCTATCAATTGGCGAGTTATAAAAGCTCCTGAATTTGTTATAGATTACGTGATAATTCATGAGCTTTGTCATACGGTAATTATGAAACACACCGTTAAGTTTCAGACCTTGCTTCGTTCCCATTGTCACGATTGTGATGCAGCTCAGGCATGGCTGGATAAATATGGTAATAGTTTATAAAGTTTTTCTCATGAGACACATACAATACCATCGTAGTAATTAATAATTATTCCCCCACAACTTAGCTTTTATACCATGGAACAAACCTATTCCAACTACACCAACCGCATCCTAAATCTTCATCAGGCGAAAATCTATGGCGATGTTATTGCCCCCACGTGGTTCACAGCATCGGCCCGCGCCATACGGCGGCGGCTGAGCATTGTATGGCACTTGACTTTTTAGTTTTACTGATTTTGCTTTGTCTCAGCATAGCTCAAGTAAACTTGGCTCTGCATTCGACATTCGCAAAATTGGTTACTTTTTTGTCAAGAAAAAAGTAACAAGAAATGAAAGGATTTCTTATCCTGAAAAAGTTGCCACCGACGGAGCGAAGAACCTCAACCCGTAAACGGTAAACTGTAAACGGTATACTTGTTTCAAAACCCCTGCTGCACGATTAAAAGAAGTTTGTATCTTTGCAGTGTTATTCAAAACTTTTATGAGAAATGGCACAAGCAGTAAAAATAGGCGGTTTCATCTACCGCATCAATCCTAACGACGATCGGCAGCTGCAACGGGCAACTGTTGGTAGCAACAGCTGGAGCCGCGTCACCGAGTTCAACGGGCACCACATCCTCGACATCCTCCTGGCCTCCAATGGCCGCGACATCGAGGTCTATACCGATTACGGACTTTATATCCGTGAGTATAGCGGGGGAGTGAGGAAACTCTAAACTTTTTTTCAAAAACCGGCTGCGCGATTGAAAAAAGTTTGTATTTTTGCAGGGTCGTTTTACCATACAGCGTAGGTAACGAAGACTGTCAGCGTCGATGTTTTTGACAGTGACGAACAATATAAGACCGAGGTTTTACTTCGGTCTTTTTATTATATCAAATGCTGTCAGTAACCATTTTTTGGTTGTTCCGTTCGAGCTATTTTCCAATGCAATAATAAATCTAAATGTCTCGCTTTCAAACACTTTTTTCTGATCATCCGATTTTTTAAGATTGAAATTTCCAAACTGAACAACAATTGGTATAAAATCTTCAATATTGAATCCAAGACGATTGATTTCCAACTCATGTTTGTCTATTATATGGGCTAATCCAAATCCTTTGTGTTTGACCGGGTCGGAAATTTCACCCCAAACTATATCAATATCTCCGATATCGTTTCGATGTAAAGCTGCAATGCATTCTCCATTTTTATTCTCACGAAGAAATATTATGGCTTCCTTGGGTTTTCCTGCAAATTGTCTGTAAACTGGACCGAATTTTCCAGTCTCAATTGGTGCGTTTTTAGTTTCAATTCTTTTATCATTCATATCGTTAAACATTTTAAAATCAATAAATTAATACAATTCAAAAAAGCAACCTGGCGATTACTTTTGGGTTAATAATTGTTTTAAAATGCTCAGTGGGAGGGAGGATTCAAAAATTCCTGCTGCAAAAATACTATATTTTCCCAATCAGTAAACAGTAAACGGTAAACCGTAAACTTTTTTCCAATAAACCAGCTATATGATTGAAAAAGTTTGTACCTTTGCAAAAACGATAATTTACACGTTAAATGTCTGACAATCATCCATATCTGAACTTCGATGAGTACATCCGGAAAGGGGAGCCGTCGCAAAAGGAGAAGGCTCTGAACTGGGAGACGGCTATCGGCTTGCAGGCCGTAGACGGACTTCGTGTGTCGGATTATCTGCGAGAGACCGCACAAAAGCACATCGAAGGGGAGATATCGTCAGATGATGTAAAACGGCGCATTAAAGAGTATTATCAAACAAAAACAAAGCGCGAACCGGATGACGATGGACGCCAGGAAGCGGATAGCGTGTCGAGCAACATTCAGGAAATACTGGCGACCAACACTCTTGATTTTTCAGTCAGAGGCTATATGGCCTTACATCGAAAAATTTTTGACGGTGTTTTCAAACATGCTGGCCAACTGCGCGAAAGTGACATCTCCAAAAAGGAATGGGTGCTGGAATGGGATACGGTCGATTATCTGTTTTGGCAAGATCTGCATCGCGCTTTGGAATACGATATCGCAAAAGAACGCGAATTCAGCTACAAAGGCATCTCTCAGGATGATTTGATAAAACATATCGCCAGATTTACTTCAGATCTTTGGCAAATCCACGCTTTTGGCGAAGGAAACACCCGTACAACTGCGGTTTTCATAATCCAATATCTGCGGTCATTGGGTTTTGAAGTGACTAACGATATGTTTGCCAAGCATTCTTGGTATTTTCGTAACGCACTCGTCCGCGCCAATTACAAAAGCGCGGTGAAAGGCATTGATTATTCTCCAATTTATTTGGAAAGATTTTTCCGCAATCTGCTTCTTGGCGAGCAATGGGATTTGCGAAACCGCTATCTGCATATCCATCCTTCAGAAGAGTGGAGCGTGCAACCTAATTTGGCAGCCCCTACAAGTACCGAACAAGTACCGAACAAGTACAGGATAAGTACGGGACAAGTACGGGACAAGCTTCACACAAACAATCAAAACATAATTGATTTGATAAAAGTTGTGGGAGAAGAAGAGATGTCGGTTAAAATTATGATGAATGGCATTGGTCTTAAAGGTCGTGATAATTTTTTGAATCTTTATTTGAATCCAGCTATTTCGGAAGGTTATGTCAGGATGTTATACCCGCAATCACCTCGCCATCCCCGCCAGAAATACCTCCTCACAGCGAAAGGATTGTCGCTTTACAAAGATATTGTCTTATCCTGAAAAACTTGCCATCACCGGTTAAGGGTGAAATGCAAAATCTTCTCCTTCTCGATATTTAACTTTGAAAACGCAAAAAGCTTTTTCCCGAGGTCTTTCAAGGAGGCTCCAAATGGAATTTGTTTTTATTATGTGGTTCTTTATAATAACAGTGCCCCATTTTCGGAATTCAATACCTTTTCGCGATTTAACGCGATATCCGACAGAAATAATTGCATCTAGATTATAGTAATCGACATAACGTTTGACAGCTCTGCCTCCTTCGTTTTGAACTGTTGCAAAATTTGCAACTGTTGAACTCTTATCCAATTCACCTTCATCAAATATGTTTCGCAAATGTCTTGATATTGTTGATTTATCGCGTTGATATAATTCAGATAAATTATCTAAAGTTAACCACAATGTATCGTTTTCCAATACGACTTCCATATTGATTGAACTATCGGGCTGATATAGCACAATTTCACCATTATTCTTAACTGTTTCCATAAATTTTAATTTTTAGTTACTTCGTTGCAAATATACAAAATTTTAAACTTTAAACGGAAAAACTTACTCTTTGCGGTTAAGGGTGAAATGCAAACGCACTCGTGCGTCGGCCCGGCCCGAATGCGGGGCGGCGTGGGCCCCAAAGGCGGACTAAGCAGATGATACTCACAGCGGGGCGCATGTCGTTTGCTTTCGTCAGAAAGCAGTTCCCCGCAATGAGTATCACTGTCTTAGGCCGACTGTAGTGAGGGCCCGATGATTCGGGCCTTGATTTTTTGGATACTTTTTTATCAAGAAAAAAGTATCATACTTATAGTTTTTCACTGAAAAACTTACTCTCACCGGTTAACGGTGAAATGCGGTTGCAAACTT
>JAEEGK010012213.1_pt1 | contig 19560 bp, 1 predicted proteins | sample 8958771 | NCBI WGS metagenome assembly JAEEGK01 (sample SAMN16246547, study PRJNA631951) | gut metagenome | biome: gut microbiome; feature: rumen; material: SC-attached | host: Bos | place: Iran: Karaj | collected 2018-10
GTGAACACCACATCGAACTTGTCGCCGATGTCCGTTCCGGACACGTGGTAGATGCCCGCGTCGGCCGATCTCGTGGAAACGGATCCGAACTGGAACTGGTCCAGCGCGACAAGTCCGGCGACCTCGTTGGCATCCAGACGGTGCACGAGGATGTCGCCGTTGTACGCACGGCTGACCTCGACGGTTATGGTCACGGGGGCCTGCTGGATGGTGTACTCCTTGACCACCTCTCCGGTGTAGTTGCCGATACCGGAGACGATGACCTTGTGGATGCCTGCGGATGTGAAGTCTCCCTGTGTGGACACCGCGTAATCCGTTCCCTCCACCACGCCGATCGAGTTGGTCAGCGTGTACTGGTGGACGAGACCGTCGAACATGCATCCGGTCTCGACGAGCGAGAAGTCGGAGTCCTTGAAGGCCTTGGGTGATACAGTGAAGGAGTAGTCGGACGACAGGCTCGAGTATTCGATGGTCGCGGCGACGCTGACGGTCACATAGTACGTTCCCGCGGGGGTCTCCGCGGAGATCGGACCCTCATAGACGATCGTCCTCTCCTCGTCGGTGTAGTAGACGATCTGGGGCTCTCCCCTAGCCGATACGGGCTGGGTGATCACGGGCGTGCCGCCGTAGGTCCATCCCTCGGTCTTGTATTCGGTGATCCATTTGTTCAGCTCGTTGTACACGCGGATGTATCCCGGGATGAGGTCCGAGGCGTCCAGCGTGTAGTTGGATGTCACCGGCTCTCCGCTGAGTGTGACCGTGAACGGGATCGCACCCTGCGCGGGGAGGTCGTGGCCGTCGTCGTCGGTGAACTTTCCGTAGAAGGTACCGGCGCTGTCGGCGGTACAGATGTACTTGACTCCCGAGAATACCTGTGCGGGGGCCAGTCCCTCGATGAAGAACTTGGTGACAACGATCTGCTCCTCGGGTCCGGGTGCCTTGAGGTCGTCCGCGATGAGTCCCTTCAGCACCAGCCTTGCGGGCGTGACGGTGACGGGTGCGGATCCCTGGTCGAACACGGCCTTGTAGTTGGCCGCGCCCATCTCGGTGTCGAATATGAGCTCGTATTCGGATACCTCGTAGGTCCTGGCCGCGGCACCGGATGTGAACACCGCGAGTGCGGTGACGGAATCGCCCTCCACGACACCCGTTATCGCGGTGAGCGGCAGAGCCATTGTGGACCTGGATCCGGAGTACACCGCGGTGAGTCCCTCGGGGACGGTCACGGTGACGCTCGCCTGCTGTATGACGCTGGAGGTGCTGCCGCTGACGGCTATTCCTCCGCTGATGATGTAGTAGTAGACGATGTGCTCGCCGGCGTCGCGCAGCTCGTACACCTGGGAACCGTAGTCCCTGTAGTTGTTGGCGCTGAGCTGCCTGTCGGACATGTAGATCTCCGCATCTGGGTCATTCTCGACGGAGATGGTTATGGCGTGAGACCTTCCGTCGAATATGCCGTTGTAGCTGTTGATCTTCGCCCATACGGCGTAGAGCGTGAAGCTGTCCTCCTCGGCGGTGAGGCTGGAGACCGAGCCGCTGTTCCTCACGAAGGGGAGACCGTCCTCGGCGTTGGCCCATCCGACGAAGGCGTAGCCCTCCCTGACGAAGGTGCAGGTCCTGAGGCCCACGGAGGTGCCGTAGGTGGCCGCCTGGGGCTCCATGGTGCCCGTTCCGCCGTTCGAGTTGTAGATGATGGAGTAGGGGTGTCCGGGGGTTCCCAGGTAGAGGGTGAGGTCCGAGGTGTACACCCATTTGCCGTCGGTGATGTAGGTGTAGGGCGAGTACTCTACATTGGCCGCATGGAACACGAAGTCCTTGTTGACGTAGTCGAACACAGGCTTGTCGAGGCTTCCGCCGTGGACGATGCTGGCGATGGAGTACCCGTACTTCTCGACGGGTTCTCCCGCCATGACGGTCTTGCCCTCCTTCCTGTAGAGCTCGGTGGCACCGTTCTTCACGTACACCTTGAATGAGGTGTTGGTGTTCCTCTGGCTGACGGTTATGGTGTACACGTAGTCGATGACCGCGGTGCTCTGGAAGGCACGGGTAGAATCGATGCTGTACAGGACCTCCGCTGTCAGCTTCCCTGCGTCGGATCCGGTACCGCAGCCGTAGAACGACTGGTTGCCCAGATAGGTGACGGACCACGGGATGATGACGGCGGAAAGCTTGGAGCAGTCGTTGAACGCGTAGTCTCCGATGTACTCCAGCGATTCCGGAAGGGTGAGGGAGCTGAGTTCCACACAGTTCTCGAAGGCGTGTGCCCCGATGGTGGTGAGTCCGACGTAACCCTCGTCGGTCTTGTCGTATCCGAAGGAGACCGTCCTGACGTCGGATCCCTTGAACGCGCTGTCCCCGACGGAGACGGCTGCGGATCCGAGCCTCAGAGAGGTGATACCGGAACCCTCGAAGGCGTTGGCGCCTATGGTCGTTATCTTATCGGAATCCAGCCCGCATACCATCGAGGTGGTACCGAAGAACGCCCTGTCACCGATCTCCTCGATGCTCGAGGGGAAGGTGATCGATGTAATGCCAGTGCAGCCGGAGAATGCTCCGCTGGCCATATGGGTCACTCCGTCCACGAGGGTCACGGAGGTAAGGTCGGTGAGGTCCCTGAACGCATCCGAACCGATGCGGGGCGACGCGATCTCCACCTTGGTTAGGTAGGACCTCATGAAGGCGCTGTCGCCGATGGCGAAGACCTCCGACGGTATGGTCACGTCGCTGACCCTCATGTTGTAGAAGGCGTGGTGCCACAGACCGTAGCTGTGTATGGTCACTGTGGAACCGGAAGCGGTGGTGAACTGGAACTCCGACGGGAGGACCAGGGTCTCGGGTGCGCTGCTGTACTTGAGCAGGTACACCCTGCTGAGGTAGTCCATCACGTAGAACGTGAGGTCGCCGCTCTTCGCGATATGGATCGCGGAGCTCTCGGGTGAATCCGAGCTGTATATGTGCACGGCGTACTGCGCGACGTTACCGAGGCTGGTGGAGCCGGGTATGATGCTCAGCGTGCTGTCGTTGACGATCTCGACCAGCGAGAAGCAGTTGGTGAACGCTCCGTTCTGGATCGAAGTGATCGTGACGGGCAGCGTGAGGCGGACGAGGTTGAAGCAGTTGGTGAATGCACCTGCGCTGATGACCCTCGTGCCGGATGAGATCACCACTTCGTCGATGTGGTCGCATCCCGCGAACGCGTAGGACTGTATGGTGGCACCGGGCAGCACCAGCTTGCCGTTGATGCCCGTGCATCCGTAGAACGCGAATGCGCTGATGGTCTTGAGACCGCTGGGCAGCACCAGCTCGCCCGTCAGTCCGGTGCATCCGTAGAAGGCGTTGTTGCCTATCGAGGTGACGGTGTCGGGCAGGTTGATGGCCTTCAGCGAGACACATCCCTCGAAGGCGCTGTTGCCCACGGAGGTGATGTCGCCGAGGAACTCGAGGCTGCTGAGCGACGTGCATCCCTGGAAGAGCTCCGATGACAGTGTGGTAAGGCCTGCGGGGATGACTATGTCCGTGACGGACGTACAGTCCTTGAAGGCTCCCTTGCCCACGTTCTTGAGGGCCCAGAGGCGGTAGTCGCCGATGGTCGCCGAGGGCAGCTTGGAGCATCCCGCGAAGGCGTACTCCCCGATGCTCTCGGTTCCGACCCCGAAGGTGATTCCGGTGATGTTCTCGCATCCGTAGAACGCGTATGCTCCGATGCTCCTGCATGCGTCGGGGAAGATGACGGTCCCGGACAGCTGGGTGCACTCGTTGAACGCGTACTCGCCGATGTCGGTGAGCTTGGATGTGGCGGTGACGCCCTCGGGGTGGACCAGGCTCTTAAGTCCCGTGCATCCGTCGAAGGCGTGGGCGCCGATGGAGGTTATGGTGTTGTCGTAGCTGATCTGCTGGAGGTTCGTGCATCCCATGAACGCTCCCGTTCCGATGGAGACGCATCCGGGGGATCCGTCGGTACCGAGGATGTACAGGTACCTGATCGTCTTGTCGTCCCTGAACACGTAGTCCCCGACGGTGTACTCCGAGACTATGTCGGAGCTTCCCTCGATGGCGAAGGCCATGGGCAGGGAGATGGAATCGGTGTGCCTTATGCACCCTATGATCTTGTAGGACGGGGTTCCGCCGTTGTAGGTGACCATCAGCCTGAACTGCTGCTGGGTACCCTCTGTGATCACGTACTGAGTGGTGTCGTCGTTGTGCACGGATGTTGCGTAGAACGCGACGTATCCGTTGGACACCGAACCCGCGACGACCACGAGCCTGCTCAGGTTGCACACGTCGGCGAGCGACGTGCATCCGAAGAAGGCGTCGTTGCCGATGGTCTCGAGGTCCTGTCCCAGCACGATCGATGAGATGGTGAAGCTGTTCCTGAAGGCGTTCTCGCCTATGGATACGACGCCGGTGTCGGCGAAGCTGACTCCTCCGCTGATACCGGTACAGTCGGCGAACGCTCCCGCACCGACCTCGTGGAGGGAGACGGGGAATTTGATGCCCGAGAGCCTGTAGCTTCCGGCGAACGCACCGTCGGCGATGACTGCGACTCCGTCGGGCACGACGTACTCGCCGACGTGTCCGGCGGGGAAGAGGACCAGTGTGACCCTGTCCTTCTTCATCAGGACGCCGCCGTCGGAGACGAAGGAACCGCTGGAGGGCGATACCAGATACGAGGTGACCGAGCTGCATCCCGCGAAGGACGAGCTGTCGATGCTCTGCAGGTTATATCCGATGGTGAACGATTCCACCGAGCTCGCATCCCTGAACGCGCTGGCGCCCAGCGATGTGAGGGTGTCGGGGAGCACGACCTCTCCGCTGATGTCGGAGCATCCGTAGAAGGCGTAGGCTCCGATCGTCTCGGCTGAGTTGAAGTTGGTGATGGATGTCAGGGACTCGCATCCAGCGAAGGCGTAGGCTCCGATGGTGACGACGCCGTCGAGGGACAGCGCGCCGGTCAGCTCGGAGCAGCGGTAGAATGCCCTGTCCCCGATCTCCTGGGTGCTGTCACCGAAGGTTATGCCGGTGATGCTGGTGTCGGAGAACGAGAAGGGCGAGACGACCGTGACCCCGTGGGGGAGCGCTATGTCTCCCTCGAGGTTGGCGCATCCGGAGAAGCAGCTGCTTCCGATGAACGTCAGGTGCGAATCGTTGGCGAACGAGATGGCAGTGAGGCCGGAGCATCCGTAGAACGTGTATCCTCCGGAGGCGGATGCGCTTCCGAGGGACTCGAGGCTTGCCGGGAAGGCCACGCTGGTCAGGGAGCTGCATCCGTAGAAGCACTGTCCGCCGATGGCCAGTATGCCCTCGCCGAGGGTGAGGTCGGAGAGAGCGGCGCATCCGTAGAAGGCGGAATCGCCCAATGATACGACGCCGGGGCCGACGACGAGCTTCTCGATCGACGTACAGGAATCGAAGGCGTTGTTGCCCACCTCAAGTCCGCCGTTGGCGGTGCTGGTGAGCGACAGCTCCTCGATGCCGGTGCATCCCCTGAACGCCTCCGATCCGATCTGCGTGAGGGTGTCGGAGATGACGACGGTCTCCACGGAGTTCATGCCGTAGAAGGACTGGCGGTCCACCGAGGTGATACCGGTGCCGATCTCGATGCTTGTGATGGGGACGATGCGCTCGGAGGTTCCCCAGGGTCCGGGGGACCTCTGTCCCGCGGCGGGGTTGATGATCCTTCCCTCTCCGGTGAAGGATAGGCGGCCGTCGTAGGTGGCGAGCCACAGGACCTTGTCGGAATCGCACCCTCCGATGTAGTTGAAATTGACGTTGGCCGGGAACTCGGGATAGTACTTGCCGCCGCTGTACTCCTGATAGATGATGTCGTACGGCATGGTGACCTCCTTGAGCGAGGTGCACTTGTCGAATACGGAGTATCTCAGCTCCTTGATGTTCAGAGGGATGTAGACGGAGACGAGCTGCGTGCACCCGTTGAAAGAGCTGGAGGGCAGCTGGGTCAGTCCCTTTCCGAAGGTCACGGAGGTCAGTGCGGTACATGACTGGAAGCAGCCCGCACCTATCGAGGTGACGGAATCGGGGATGACGAGCTCCTGGACCTTGGAGTTCCTGAAGGCTTTGTCGCCGATGGTCTCGACCGACGGGAACAGGACCGATTCGGCACCCGTGAACGCGAACGCCTCCGCACCGATGGTCTTGACCGATTTGGGAAGGTGCATGTTCTTGGCGCCGCACTGGTAGAACGCGTACTTGCTGATGGTATCGATCTCTTCACCGGCGAAGGTAAGGTTGGACAGCGTGCTCGTCGACCTGAAGGCGTTCTCGCCTATGGTGGTGACCGTAGACGGGATGACGAGGACGTAGTCGGGATCGCCCCATCCGAGTCCGCACTCGCGGAACGCGGAATCGCAGATCTCCTCCAGACCCTCGTTGAGGGTGACGTATGTGAGATCCAGGACGGTCATGAACGCACCGTCCATGATGATGACGGTACCTCCGATGTCCACCTCCTCCAGCACTGTGTCGCTGAAAGCGAATGCGCCGATGATCTGCATCGAGTCGGGCAGCACGAGGGACTTCATCTTGCTGTTGTAGGCGAAGGACTCCATGCCTATCTCCTCGAGGCTGCTGTTCTCGGCGAAGTTGATGGTCTGCAGGACCATGTACTTGCTGTAGTATCCGGAGAACGCGCTGTCGCCGATGGACACAAGGGTGGACGGCAGATTCAGTACAGTTATGGGAGTCTGATAGAACGCGGATTCTCCGATGGAGACGATGCCCTCGGGGATGGTCGCCTTCGGGAGGTTGGCCTGATAGAACATGTAGGGACTGATCGCGGTGAGGCTTCCGAGCTGCGGGAGGTCCTCGACCAGATAGGTGATCACGCCGCTGGTGACCTCGGTGGCGAAGGCCTTGTAGTAGATACCCTCGCCGACGCTGGTGACGTTCGCGGGAAGGTCCGCGGACTGCAGTGCGGTACATCCGGAGAACACGTATCCTCCGAGGGTGGTGACGGTGCTGCTGATCGTCACGATCTTGAGCTGGGTACAGTCGCGGAACACGTTGTTGCCTATGACTGTGACACCCTCGGGGATTGTGGCCACGGTGAGTGCCGCACCCTCGAAGAGTCCTTCGGGGTAGGCGGTCAGCTTCATGGTCGGGATGTCGGTGAACGCGGATCTGGAGAACGCGTACTTGCCCACCTGCACGGCGACATCGGGGAACTTGACGTCCCCAAGAGTCGCGGAGTTGGCGAACGCGTAGTCGCCCACGGACTCGAGGGTCGAGGGCAGATTCAGGTGCTTGAGGTGGGTGGAGTCGAACGCGTGGTTGGCGATGTGCTTGACCCCCTCGGGCACGGTGTAGATGTTGGTGTCCTCGGTTCCGGACAGACCTGAAGGATATACCAGCAGGGTGGTGCGGTCGCTGTTGAACAGCACGCCCTCGGTCGATGCGTACGAGGGGTTGCCTGCGGCGATGTTGATCGCAAGGAGGTCGGGGCATCCGGCGAAGGCTGAGTCCCCGATGGTCTCGACGTCTGCCCCGATGTCGATGCTCGTGAGTCCTTTGGAACCGTAGAAGGAGTATGCTCCGATGTGCGTGATGCCGTCGGAGAGGGTGACCGATGTGATCGTGTAGGTCCTCGATCCGGAGGTGTTGCCCTCCCAGGCGGGGAGACTGGAGACGGTGTAATCCGTCATGGCACCCGTACCGAAGACCTCGATGGTACCCACTACGGTGTTGCTGGGCGAAGTGGGGATGAAGCTGACGATGATGCCGTCGCCTGCGGTGGCGTACCTGACGGGCTTGTATCCCGAGGGGAACGCGCTGGCCCCGACGGTTGTCGCGAATCCGAGACGGGGCTCGGTGACGGACGACAGGGCGAAGGTGTTGTTGTAGACGGTCTTGACCGTCAGGGGTATCCTGAAGTCGCTGGGCAGCGACGTGCATCCGCGGAACACAGCGGACCCGAGTGCGGTGAGCGTATCGGGGAGCACGATGTTCGCGAGGCTGGTACAGCCGGAGAACGCTCCTCCGTTGGCGGTGCCGATGACCGTTGATCCGGTGTTACCGAGGGTTGTGAGAGTGCTCCCGGGTGCGAAGATCACGGTCTCCAGAGCGGTACAGCCGCAGAACGCTCCGTTGTAGGATGCGTTGGAATCGATGGTTGTCACGGACTTCCCGATGGTGACGGTGGTCAGGGACGTACAGAATGCGAACGAGGACTGGTAGATCCTCTTGACGCCGTTACCGAGGTCCACCGACGTGATACCGGAGTTGTAGAACACGTAGATGTCGGCGTATGTGCTGCTGTCGGGGAACACGATGTCCGCCGCAAGTGCCTTCGTACCGTAGAAGGAGTAGGAGCTGATGGTGGCCAGGGATGCGGGGAACGCACCTGCGTTGATGTAGTTGCCTTCGCCGTCCTTCTGGGCCGTCAGGGTCCTGAGCTTGGCGTCGTTGTAGAACGTCGCCCATCCGATGGATGTCAGTGAGTCGGGGAGGTTGATCTCCACGAGGTTCGGACAGTATGCGAAGGTACCGTTGATGAAGTAGTCGTTACCGACCTGCGGTCCGCCGAAGGATTTCATGGCGGAGTTCTCCTCGAACACGACCTTCTCGAGAAGGTCGTTGGAGGAGAAGGCACCGTAGTTGGCGTTGCCCCTGACCTGTGCGGTGCTGACGATGGTGTTGGAGATGAATGCCTGCGTCATCGATTTGCACCATGCGAACGTTCCCTCGCCGAGGGCCGTGAGACCGTGTCCAGTGACGACACCGGTGATACCGCTGTTGTAGAACGCGTAGTTCCCGATGGTCTTCACCGAATCGGGAATGGTAATGTCCTGCTTCATGGCGGTGGTGTACCCGAACGCCCATGTCCCGATGCTGGTAAGCCCGGAGGGCAGCGTGACCGACGGAAGCGAGCTGCATCCGTAGAACGCCTGGGTCCCGATGGTGACGACCGAGGAGGGTATCTCGATCTCGGCGAGCTTCGGACAGTTGTAGAAAGCGCTGTTGGAGATGTTCTTCAAGCCTGCGGGCAGGGTGACCTTCTCGAGGCTCACGCATCCGGCGAAGACTCCGCGGACGACCTCGGTGCTTCCGATATCCTTCACGTTGGGTCCGATGACCACTTCCTTCAATCCGGCGAGGTTGACGAACGCACCGTAGGGGATGGACACGACGCCTGCGCCGATGACCACCTTGGTGATGCCGGTGTCGACGTTGCCGTCGTCCATGAAGAAGGCGTTGATTCCGATGGTCTCGACCGAGTCGGAGAACACCAGCTCGCCTGCGAGGGATGAGCAGTTCCAGTATGCGGCGATTCCGATGATCTCGAGCGAATCGGGCATATGGCAGCTGGTGAGCGACGTGCAGTTGTAGAACGCCGAACCTCCGATGATCTTGACCGAATCGGGTATAACGCAGGTCTCCAGCGACGAACAGTTGGCGAACACACCGTTCATGAGGTAGGGGACGGTGGGGTCTCCGATCCTGATGAGGGCGGAGTAGTTGGAGAATGTGACTGTCTTGAGGGATGTACAGTTGTAGAACGCTCCGGGCTCGGTGTCCGAGGTACCGGATGCGATGGATGTGACTCCCCTGCCGATGCTGACGGTGGTAAGGGAGGTACAGTTGGCGAACACCGCAACGGGGATCGATCTGACGGGTGCGGGGATGTCGATGGATTCTATTCCCGAGTTGTAGAAGGCATAGCTTCCGATCTCGTAGACGTAGCTTCCGAGGGTGACGTAGGCGAGCTCCGCGTCCTCGGCGAAGGCGAGCTGGCCGATGGAACCGCTCTCGATGACCGCGGATTCCAGGAGTACGCACTTGTAGAACGCACCATCGCCGATCCTGTCGATGGAACCCGGGAGCTCCAGGGAGACGAAGTCGTTCTCGGCGAAGGCGAAATTGCCTATCTCGATGACCGTGGAATCGATCACCGGGGGCAGGGTCATGTGCATCTGGTAGAACGCATAGTCGCCTATGTTCCTCGCTCCTGTGATCGAGACCGAGCTCACGGTGTACGATGACCACGGGGCCTGGTCCGAATCGGTATAGTCATTCATGGTCCCGGAACCGGTGATCTCCAGCGACAGGTCGCTGTAGTACTTCCATACGAGATCAGGTCCGCATACTCCCTCATCCAACAGCGTGCGGTTGGCCGATTCGGGATCCGCATCCGAGATGTCGGACACGGAGAACACGAATACGACTGCCAGGACGGTCAGAATCAGGGTTGTCAGCATCAATTTGGAACTTTTTGTGATTCCAGTCAATTAAATCCCTCATTCAGCGCTTTGCGCAATGGTGAGTGAACAGCCATCTACCTATAAGAATATTCACGCGCGAATATTAGCCAGCCCGCGGAAAATCATTAAAATCTGCCAAAACGGCGATTGTTCATCTGTAATCTCGAAATCCGTGCAACGATGCGTTATCACGATGATGGTAAGGAATCCGCGAGATGTGCCAGGTAGAAAGAATCAGGTGCATAATCATGGAGTAGTCCGACAAAAACGGCGAAAAACCGTCCGAAATGCGTCGTTTTTCTGCACAAAGCTTTAAAAGTAGACCAACGTAATCATAAGGACAGGGAAGCACAAGGGTTCACGATGGAAAGAGAGACCTTGATCATGTTGATCGCTGCCGGGATGACCCTCGTCGTCGTAGGCGCAGCAGTAGTCGTCATATTCGGTAGCGACGGCTCTGACAACGATCCGTTCTCGGTCAACCTCGGACAATCCATCAACGGCGGTGCGGCCGTCCAGAGATCGAACGACTCTTTCCGCATAACTGCCATCCCCGATCTCGGATACAAGTTCGAGAAATGGGTGGACCAGAACGGCAACACGGTATCGACCGAACCCGAATACATGCTGCGCCCGGACTCGGACATCATCATCACGCCGATATTCGTCCGCCATCCGGACTATGCGCTCATCACCCTTTCCGATCAGGGACACGGGAAGACCGGCTGCGTCGGTATGAAAGACGGCTCAGGATTCTACAAGATCGGGTCGACCATCAAATTCACGCCCGTTGCGGAGGACGGATACGATTTCCGCGAGCTCAGGGATTCCGAGAGGACATACGATACCGACTTCACGGTGACGGGGGATGTGACCCTCACGGCAGTCTACGGTAAGATAACCACCCTGACCATCCACACGAACCTGGCCAACCAGGGTTCCGAGACCGACATCACCCCGGTATGGTCCGGCGACCAGATCACCTTCGGCGAACAGACCAGGGACGGATACGATTTCCGCGGCTGGCTCATCGACGGGGAATACGCGGATTCGATCACGTTCACTGTCCCGGACGAGGGCAGCGTGCTCTACAATATGTTTGTTCTTCCCGGCACAGGTGGGACCGTCACGGTGCTCACGGAGGACACCGGGGAGGATTACGTCCTCGACGGAACGTTCTATCCGGGAGATCCGATATCAGTACATGCGGACCCCCAGCTCATGGGTGATGACCGCATCGCTCTCTGGGACGGGACGTTCGTCGGACAGGATTACGAGACGACCATGGGCAACGGCGACAGGATCATCATATGCTCCTACCACGACACCGAGGTGGAGCTGACCGTCTACACGATCAAGCTCGGTTCCACCACCAAGATACAGAACATTCCTATCATGGCATTCGGAGATACAGTGGATCTGAACTCCTTCGTAAGCCTCAACCCCGGCGAGAAGGTCATAGACTACCTCGATTCCGACAAGACCACCCGTCTGGAGGGATTGAACAGCTACACGATACTCAAGGACGATCCCGTGGTGTATCTGGTGATCGCGGTGAACATCGACGATACCGTGACCATCGACGTGGACACGTCCTCCTCCGAATACGTCACGGTCACCGTCACGATCGGATCGATGAACGGCATCAGGATGCTCACCGTATCCTACACCGAGAACGATGTCACGACAAGCATACAGGAGATGTCGCTGAACCATGTGGTCCTGACCTTCGACCGTTCGATCGACACCACCATACAGGTCAACGTGGACTACAAGGAGTCCCCGCTGGACAAGGTCGAGACCAGGGATATCCACATCCGCCACCTCACCTGGAAATACCAGACCGTCAACGGCGACCTCGGATCGCTGCTGGGCGACAACAACCACACCGCATCGGTGTTCATAGACATCCCTGCGGACCTCCTGCAGGCTGCGATCGGTGCCGACCTGAAGAGACAGGAGGCGTGGAGCAGCTATCCCGACTACACCGCCACCAACGCGGTCATCCAGGACCTGAAGTCCAAACTGGACGTCATCATGGAGGGATACGACGAGGTCGACAGGCTCAACTGCCTCATCAAGATGGTGCAGAGCATCCCGTACAAGTACGACGACAACAGCAAGGAGAAGAGCAAGCCCTACGGTGTAAGCGGTTACGACTACTGGGACATGCCCGTCGAACTCCTGTGGGACGAGGAAGGGGACTGCGAGGACCATGCGTTCCTGTTCGGAGCGTTGGCGAGGGAGATGGGTCACGATGTGGCGCTCTCGTTCGTACTCACGCCCTCCGGACCCGACAACGAGAAGCGCGGAGGCCACCTGGCGGCACTGATCAGGAGCGCACAGCTGGATGCATACTTCGCGGATGCCATTCCCGAGTACGACAGCAACAACGGCCTTTACTACTACACCGTCGGCGACCTCTCCGAGAGATACTACTTCTACGACGACCACGGCGAGATATTCTACTACGCCGAGTCCACGCCCAGCATCGCCGATAACGCGGGCCACCGTGACAAGAACGGACAGAACGTCGGATACATGCCCAACGGATACCAGCTGTATCTGAGCCGCTACACCGCGATACACTCGGAAGCCACCGCCTGATAGTGGGATATTGGACTGCTGGCACAATTCGAAACTGTATGCACCATACCAATTGCACATCAAGGTGCATAAAACAGGCATGAACACACATTCGATGCCTACTTTATCGGCGGGAACGGGGCACAGGATGCAGTAACATCACGATGATTCGATCATCTTGTATGATGTGCAGGCCGCGGATCTTCCGATACACACGAACCATCCCGATATGCGTACGGATAATACCACATCTTTAGAGTCTGGCTCATTTGAAGATGTATAAGAAAAGATGAGTCCGGCACCCGTTGCCTTACAGGCATCGGATGCCGGATATGTTAGGGTTTGCTCAGTTCTTCCTGACGAGCCACCAGAGTGCGACTACCTCGAACATTCCGACGATGATCGTGATGACGGGTATGATCCAATCCCACGAGACCGTGTTGTCCTTGGAGTCGATCCTGATCGCGACATCACCGGAGACCGAATCGATGTGGATCGACGCACCGCCGTTTCCGTCGTACTTCCAGGCGGAGTTGGAGATGTCGATACCGCCCATCATGATGGATATTCCTGTGATCTCAGCGTTCTTGTTCGGAGGCACGACGTTGATGTCCAGGTTGTCCCCGGCCTTGACGATTCCGGTCTCGGGCAGACCCTCGACGACGAATCCGATGCTGACGGACACATCGCAGGATACCTCGAACTCCACGGGCAGGATGTTGAAGGTGGTCGTGAGCTCTCCGCCGTAGTTGCCGAATCCGTACACCGTGACGGTGGCGACTCCCACGTCGACGTTGTCGGTGTAGGTGACGCTGTACGTCGCGCCCTCCTGCACGTCGACCTTCACCGCAGGAGTGAGCGCTCCGCCGGTGTACTCCTGATCGGCGATCGGTTCGATGGAGCCGTCAAGCGTCTGGGGCAGGATGAGGTACGGGCAGTAGACGATTCCCGAGTAGTTGTTCAGACCGACGATGGTCATGATCGCGGGGGTCGTCAGACTGGCGTTGATCCTTCCGTCCGAGATTATGGTGTAGCACTCGTAGAGCCTGAAGTCGGGGTCCTTTGCGACCACGTCGGGCTGTATGTGGACTCCGGTGTATACCAGCGATGTGGCGATGTCCTCGAAGAACGACTTGTCGATGGGCATCGGCCTGATGGACCAGTCGATGTCGAGTGCGACTGAGGAACCGTCGTCCCACATGTAACCCGTCTCGAGGGTGAGTATGGCGGTGTAGCGTCCCACATCGGTCGCGGTGTTGCCGTAGATCGTGTAGTGCGCTCCCGCATCCACTCCGGTCTGCTCCTCCCCGTTGTAGGTAAGGTCCCTCGCCTCGGGTATCTCGACGACACCTCCGATGATGTACCAGAGGATCTCGATGCTTCCCTCGTAGTTACCATCCTCGGCAGCGGATATGATCATGCTGTGACGTCCGACCTGGACGGCGGTGTCGCCTGCCACGTCGTAGTCCTCGGGCACGAGGATGAGCTCGCCCACCGAGACGCTGATGATGGTCTGCTGCTTCATAGTTCCGTCATACACGGGCGAGGGTCCGAGCTGCACCAGAGCAGTGGACATGTCCACGGGGCTGATTATCAGCTGTCCGGCGGAGACGATGACGAACGTGGTGTTGAAGTCGGTCACGTCGTAGCTGACGAACTTCTCCACATCGATATCCATACCGTACGTGCCCGCGTTGATTCCCGACGCGGTCGGCGTCGCACCGGTGTAGGTGACCTGCGCCACATCATAGAGCTGCGAGTTGGACCTGAGGTCGTAACCGGATACGGACTGCTGCGTTCCGTTGTAGATGACGGAGGAGGTGTGTCCGGTGACCTCGACGGTGACCGCCAGCGGAGCGATGTCCATGTATCCGTCGGAGTTGATGAAGAACGTCACGTCGAAGTTCTTGGAATCGGTGCTGGAGAACATCTGCGGGGTGAGATCCATCTCGTAGTGTCCGACGTTCATTCCGTAGGCGGCGTCTCCGCCGTTGGAGATGACGTTGGAGTACAGGCGGAACAGGGGTGCCGAAGGCTCCCACGAGAATCCGGAGACCGACTGCATGAATCCGTTGAAGGTACGCATGCCTGTGTGTCCTATGATCGATACGTCGACGGGCAGAGGCGTGATGACCAGCCTTCCGTCGGATGCGAGCACGAACGTCACGCTGAAGTTGTGGGTGTCGGCGTTGCCGAAGGCGTTGATGTCTATGTTCATCATGTACGTACCGGCCTCAGTTCCGCTTGCGAACGCGGTGCCGCTGTAGGTGACGTTGGAGACGTCGTAGACGGTGTCGTCGGTGGTTGCCACATAACCCTGCACGCTGTGCATCTCGTGGTCGTAGTAGACGGTGAGCGGGTTGGTGTTACCGGTGATGGTGACGGTCAGCGTGCGTATGAGGATGGCAAGGCTCGAATTGGTGTAGGAGACCGCGTAGTTGCCCTGTATGGCCTCTCCGGAGGCGGTGATGGTGTAGGAACCCACCTGCTCTCCCGATTCGCGGGAAAGGTCGTATACGACGGTGTCCGCGCCGATGAGACCAGTGACGGTCGCGGTGAATGCGGGATCGTCGTCGCCGTAGGTCTTCTGCTTACCGTCGGCGGATACGATGACGGGGCGGTGGTCCACCTGCAGGTAACCGTCTGCCACGAGCTCGGGCACGAGCACGAAGTCGTTGGTGTCGTAGTTCTGGAAGGACTGGGGCTCGAGGTCCATGTAGTGCGTACCCGCATCGGTGCCCACAGCGATGGGCGTGCCGGTGTAGGTAACGCGGGACTTGTCGTAGAGCTGCGAGGAGACCTCGAGATCGTATCCTATGACCTCATGGACGTTGCCGTCGTAGACGACGGTCATGGTGTGTCCGGTGATGCTGAGGGTCACGGTCAGCTTGGAGATCTCGATGTATCCGTCGGTGACGACGAAGGTGACGTCGAAGTTGGCGTTGCGGTTGACGTACTGGGATACGTCGAGTCCCATCATGTACTTGCCAGCGTTGATTCCGGAGGCTACGTCCGTTCCGTTGAACTCGAAGTCGTTGTTCGTGTACAGGTTGTTGGAGATCAGGATGTTGGTTCCGACGATCTTCTGCTCCTGTCCGTTGTACACCATCTGCAGCTCGTTGTGGTTACCGTTGACCGTGACCGTGACGGGGCACTTCTCGATGGTAAGGAGTCCGTCGCTGACGAGTGTGAAGACGGTGTTGAAGTTGTCAGTGTCGTAGCTGACGAACTTTCCGAGATCAATGTTCATGGCATAGTTTCCGACCGTTGTACCCGATACGGTGGGCTGAGGCTCGTACCTGACCTTGGTCACGTCGTAGATGTCCTCGTCGGAGACCAGGTCGTATCCGGTGACGGAATGCGCCTGGGCATCGTACGTAACGGTGGACTGCTTTCCGTAGACGCTGACCGTCACATCGAGTTTGGTGATGGTCAGTCTCTTGGGTGTGCTGTCGAACGTCACGACAAAGTTATCGTTGGTGTTGACGAGGTCCTCTTCCTCATAGGGCATGGTCGAGGTTCCGACGTTGGTCCTGCTGAGGATGTTGTCGGTGATCTGCGCGTACTCCTGGAGGTACAGCGGGGACGTGGATGCGAATCCGAATCCTGATACCGACTGGGCAGCTCCGTTGTACACCTTGGTGTCGGTGTTACCAGTGATGGTGACGGTGACCTCGAGCGGGTTGATCACGAGGTACTCGGTGACCACGGCGAAGACAGGAGTGAAGTCGTTGTTCTGGTTGACGAACTTGTCAGCGGCAAGTGCCATCGAATAGGATCCGACATTGGTTCCGGAGATCTCGGCGTCACCATCATAGACGAAGTAGCTGCCGAGATAGAGCGGCGAATCCGCTTCGAACGTGTATCCGGTCACGGTGTGCTCCTCTCCGTCGTATATCACGGTGTCCGAGTTCTCGGTGACGGTGACGTTGACGGTGAGCCTTTCGATGACCAGCGAACCGTCGACTACGGCGAACGTCACATCGAAGTTCGGATCGGTGCAGCCGAAGTCCGTGACAACCAGACCCATGAGGTATGTGCCCGCGTGCGTGGCGAAGACGGTGTCGGTACCCGAGAAGGTGACGGAACCCTCGCTGAAGAGAGGTGATTCGAAGGTGATGTCGTATCCGGTCACGGTGTGCTCGGTGTTGTCGAAGACGACCGTGTCCTCATGGCCCGTGATGGCGACATCGATGGCGAGCGGAGTGATCGTGGCGGTGGAATCCGCGGGCTGCGCGGTGAGGTTGTAATTGCCCGCGTCGGCTCCCGTGAGGCTATAGCCGCTGAACGTCACGGGCTTGTCCTCTCCGACGTTCTTGTTATCGAACGCGGCCGTACCTGCCCTGGCGGAAACATCGTCACCCTGGACCATGTTGACTACGACCAGCGTGCCTGTAGGCGTGGCAACGGTGTTGCCGTCGTAGACCTTGTCGGATGCGGTGGCACCGGATATCGTGACGTTGCGCTTGGAGATGGACGCGGTCGTCGTGGACTGGTTGCCCTCGTTTGCAAGGACATAGTTGGCGATGTCGGTACCGCCGAGGACGAGGTCGTGAATCGTCACGACCTTTCCGCTTCCGACGTTCTTGTCCTCGAAGTCTCCATCTGCGGTAATCTCAAGGCTGTCACCGGCCACGATTCCGTTGAATACAGCTGCGGCGGTGACGATGGTGGCATCGGTGTTGCCGTCGTAGGTCTTGTTGTTTGCGGTGAGTCCGGTGACGGTGATCTCCTTCTTGGTGATGTCCGCAGTGGTGTTCGCAGGCTGCGACAGGAGCTCGTAGTTGGCCGCGTCCGTGCCTGCGAGAGCGTAGTTGTCGAAGGTGACGGTCTTGTTCTCTCCGACGTTCTTGTCGGAGAACGAAGCGGTTCCTACGGTGACGGTGACCACATCCCCGTCGAAGAGGGTGACGATGGTCAGGGTTCCGGTGGGTGTGGCGTTCGTGTTGCCGTCGTAAACCTTGTTATCTGCGGTTGCGCCGGAGATGGTGACTCCGAAGGGCGTGATGTTCGCGATCACTGCCGCAGGCTGGCCGGTGAGGTTGTAGTTGCCTGCGTCGGTACCGGTCAGGGAGTAGTCGCTGAACGTCACGGGCTTGTCCTCTCCGACGTTCCGGTTGCTGAACGAAGCGGTTCCGTCCACGACCGAGAGATCGTCGCCGTCGACCTTTCCGTCGATGACTGCATTTCCGAGCACGGTTGCGGAAACGGACCTGTCGTAGACCTTGTCGTCAGCGGACAGCCCGGTGATGGTGACGTTCTTCTTGGTGATGTCCGCGGTGACGTTGGCAGGCTGTGCGGTGAGGTGGTAGTTCGCCGCATCGGTACCGGTCAGCGAGAATCCGTCGAAGGTGACGGGTTTGTTCGTGCCGACGTTCTTGTTGTTGAACGATGCGGTTCCGGAGACGACGGAGACATCGTCGCCGAGGACCTTCCTGTCGAGGTCCGCGGAACCGTCGAGGTCGGCATCCGTGCTACCGTCGTAGGTCTTGTCGGAAGCGGAGACTCCGGTTATCGTGACATCCCTGGGGGTGATGTCCGCGGTGTCCTCGGTCTGATGACCGGTTCCGGCGAGCACGTAGTTGGATACAGATGCGCCGCCGAGGACCAGACCGGAGATGGTCACGGTCTTGTCGGTGTCGGCGTTCTTGTCGTCGAACGCTCCGGTTGCCGTTACGGTGAGGGTGTCACCGTCTACGATGCCTTCAAAGTCCGCATTCTCCGTGTTGATTGTTGCTGTAGTGTTGCCGTCGTATTCCTTATCATCGGCAACCATGCCGGTAACGGTGACCTCGCGCCTCTGGATGTCTGCGGTGTCCTCGGTCTGGTGTCCGGATCCAGCCAGTACATAGTTGGATGCGGATGCGCCACCGAGGGCCAGGCCGGAGATCGTCACGGTCTTGTCCGTGCCGGCATTCTTGTTATCGAACGTTCCGTTGGCCGTTACGGTGAGTGTGTCGCCGGCGATGAGACCATCGAAGTGCGCGCTGGTGGTGAGGATTGTTGCCGCAACAGTTCCGTCATAGATCTTGTCCTGGGCAGCGATTCCCGCATCCACCGTGACCTCCTTGGGGGAGATCGTCGCGATGACGTCCGCGGGCTGTTCGCTGAGGTTGTAGTTGCCCTTGTCGGCACCGTCGAGATCATAGCTGCTGAACCTCGCTGTCCGCTCTCCGGCGTTGACGTCGAGGAAGACTGCGGAACCGTTAACGACGGTGAGGTCATCCGTATCGACCTTTCCGTCTATGGCGGCTGCGCCGGTGACGGTCGCAGCGTTGGTCTTGTCGTAGACCTTGTCCTCCACACCAAGTCCGGTGATGGTGACGTTCTTCTTGGTAATCTTGGCGTGCGCGTCATCGGGCTGTGCGGTGAGCACATAGTTACCTGCATCCGCACCTGTGAGAGCGTAGTTGTCGAAGGTGACGGTCTTGTTATCTCCGACGTTCTTGTCGTCGAACGTCGCCGTTCCAACGGTGACGCTGACGACATCTCCTGCGACCAGGGTGTTGATCGTCAGGATTCCGGTGGGCGTGGCGGTGGTGTTGCCGTCGTAGACCTTGTCAGATGCTGTGGCACCGGAGATGGTCACTCCGAGTGCAGTAATGGAGCCTGTTGTTGTGGACTGGTTGCCCTCGTTTGCAAGGACGTAGTTGGCGATATCGATACCGCCGAGTACGAGGTCGTGGATCGTGACGACCTTTCCGCTTCCGACATTCTTGTCCTCGAAGTCTCCATCTGCGGTAACCGAAAGATTGTCACC
>JAEEGK010012214.1_pt1 | contig 19557 bp, 17 predicted proteins | sample 8958771 | NCBI WGS metagenome assembly JAEEGK01 (sample SAMN16246547, study PRJNA631951) | gut metagenome | biome: gut microbiome; feature: rumen; material: SC-attached | host: Bos | place: Iran: Karaj | collected 2018-10
CCTGTTTTTCAATTGCATCGTAGTCGAGCAGGCCTGTTTCGCGGTCAACACCATAAGGGTGGCTTTCGAACATACGTGCAGAAACGTTCATTTTGTATCCGTGTGTAAGGTGACCACCGCAAGAGTAATCCAATCCCATAAGCTTCTGGTTTCCGAACTTTTTGCGGAGAGCGTCAAACTGTTCGTCAGTAAGGTCATTCAAAGATTTTACGCCAAGTTCTTCCAAAGTTGGAGTTTCTACTTTTGCACTCAAAATTGCCCAGTAAGCAACAAGATTTGTATCTGCACCAGAATGAGGCTGAACATAAGCATAGTCAGCACCAAAAAGAGCCTCAGCTTCGTGAGCTGCAACATTTTCAACAGCGTCAATATTTACACAACCACCATAATAACGGTGCTCAGGATAGCCTTCTGCATATTTATCTGTAAGAAGATTTCCCATAGCAGCCTGAACATTGAGAGAACAGTAGTTTTCGCTGGCAACCAGTTTTAAATGACTTCTCTGATTTTCAAGCTCGTTTACAATAGAAGCTGCAATATCCGGACCAACAGCAGCAACCTGCTGAAGATTTGCAACATAAGCAGTCATAGCGGCATTTGGCTTTCCGTTACAACTATTTAAATAATTTTCCAAAGGTGTTGACATGTTTTAACCTCATTTAATTAATTTTAGTTATATTGAAGTATTTTAGCGAAAATGCAGGGGTGTGGGAATAGGTGTACCGAGGGATTGCGCATTATAATGCGGAAGCTCTGGTACTATCTGTTAATACTTCTTTTTTTTGTGGTATAATCAGTTTATGCAAAAGACCTCATCAGATTTTTCAAAGTTTCTTGCAATGGATTGCGACAGACTTGATTTTATACAGGATTATCTTTACAAAAGGGATGTAGATTCTGTCGTTATGCCTGTGGACGGAAAAAATCATATTTACGTTAAATTTCCCTCCTCGCAGTATAATCCTCTTTTTAAGATAAAAACTGTCCTTGCTCACTACGATCGTATTGGAATTGGTGCAAACGATAATTCCGCAGCTGTTTTTTGTCTTCTTGAGTGGGCTGTCCGTCTGTCAAAAGAAAAAGATTTTCATAATATCCGCCTTGTCTTTACAGATGGAGAAGAGCTTTCTGAAGAAGGTGTTTCTTCTCAGGGGGCCTATGCTCTGGCTCAATTGTTTAAAAAACTTTCCATTGTTGATGATGATATTTTTGTTTTTGATTCAATAGGAAGGGGAACAATACCTGTAATTTGTGAAAGTTCTTTTCCAAGCCATCTTCCGCAAGCTTTTCTAAAAAAATACCAGGCACTGGAAAGCAGGGCAATTAGAATTTTAAAAGCTGCCAGGGGAAAATGGTTTAAGCTTCCTGCTGGTTTTAGTGATAATGCAGGTTTTTTAGCAAACGGAATCCCTGCAGTGGCAATCACAATGCTTCCTTCCTCAGAAATAGAACTTTATTCCCAAAAACTGCTTGAAACAAAAGTCACTAATTATGATATAATTCGTAATTCAGAAGAAATAAAACCTTTTTTTCCAAAAACCTGGAAAATGTTCCATACTCAGGATGATAATATAGATAATCTTGATGACAGAGCCTTTCCAATAATGGAAAAAATACTTGATAATCTGCGTTTACTTAAAGCTGTAGCCGAAAGAAAATAAAATCAAAATAAGGAAGTTTTGTTTATGAAATCGCAAAAAATCAAAATGAATAAATCCGCCCAAAAATTCATGTATAATACTGTCAGAAAATCATTGCTTTTATGTTTATTTTTGACTCCTCTTTTTATTCTGACTTTTTCCTGCAAATCTACAAAACAGGCTCCACAAGCTGTTGACCCCGAGATAATTGAAAGTCCTCAGCCAGCTTTACCGACTCTCAAAAAATATGATTCAATGTTCTGGGAAATCGATGGAAGCGACAAAAATGGCGAAAAATCAAAGGTTTATATTGCCGGAACTTATCATCTTTCTGATGAGCGTTCTTTCCCTCTGTCAGAAGAAATTGAAAATGCCTGGAATGAATCAGACCGTTTTGTATGTGAACTTTCTGAAGCAGATTGGGATGTTTTTCAAGCTGCAGTAGATAAAAAAGTTAATGAAAGCATAATTTTGGGAACAGACAAAAGTCTTGTAGATGAATTATCGCCAAATGAACTTATGATTGTCTCAACTCTTCTGGGCGAAGAACAGACGGCTTCCTTAATCTGCTATGAACCCTGGGTCTTAAATTCAATTCTTTCTACGCTGATAATGTCTCTTACAGGTTTAGATTTTACAAAATCCTATGATTATTATTTTATTCAGAAAGCAAAATCAGAAGGAAAATCTTTTGAAGGCCTTGATTCTCTTGAAACTCAGGTAAAATTAAACAGTTATGGTGACTGGGAAACGCAATTGCAGATGCTTCATCAGACTATTTCTTCTTTTGAAGATTTGCAGGCTGCGATTGATGAAATAAATCTTTTTTATGATGCTTATCTTTCCGGAGATGCCGTAAATTTTGAAAAGCTTTATTTTGATGACATAAAAAAATCCATAGAAGAAGAACCTTATTACGAGGATTATATAAGAGAACTTCTTGATGAAAGAAATGAACTTTGGGCAAAAAAAATAGCCGGCTATCTGGAAGAGGGTGGAAGCACCTTTGTTTTTGCCGGCTGTGCACATTTTATCGGAGAAAACTCCGTTTTTAATTATATGTTTGATTAGAAATTAGTTCTGTATCCTAAATCAAATGAAAAGGCTTTATACCAGTTAGCCTTTGCAAAATCCATGATTCGCAAGGTAACCTGACTGTGCAATTCTCCAGAAAGAAATGTTGTAGAAATATAAGGTGTAACATTTACATTAAAATCTCCATGGATTAGTTCAAGCGGTGCTTTTAAGTCGAGGAAGTATTTTTCTGGCAAAGAGTAAGAAATGTGTGTACCGATTGCAAAGGTCTGTTTACCAAAATTAATTGCATCTGTATATATGTTGAGATTGGCACCAAGAGTATCGTTTACATACATCAGTTTAGCAACTGTATCAGATGGGAAACTGTATATAGAAAGATTCAGGTGGGTTGTGTTAAGTTTTATACGTGGTTCAAGCAGCAGATAAAAATTTTTCTGAGTTGCCATAATTGTTTTTGAAGATTTTGTGAAGGGCGCATTATAAAGTCCAGCTTGAATAAAGAGTGACTGAGTATAATTGTTTCCTATTAAAATTGTTGTTCCGGCATGCCAGTAGAACTTATCAACTGCAAACCAGACATCTTCATCTTCATAGCGGTCAGAAAGAGGAGCACCGACACCACCTGCAAAATCAAATGAAAAATATCTGTAAACGCAGGCAAATCTTATATCTGTATTAACTACAAAATATTTTTTATCTTCATGATTTAAATAAGCATAAATACCAAAGGCTACTGGAACCTTGTAAAGCTTAATAATATCGCTAATTCCAAGTCCAAAATGCGGATAAAGAATGGATCCGGCAATTCCCAGCCAGCTTTCTGTAATTTTTGATGCAATCGGCTGAACTGCAAAATATCTGCGCAGGAAAATATCAGAGCCAATAGGGTCGTAAGTTCCCATAAATGCACTAAAATAGTTTGTAGAAGCATCAATCTGTGCTTTTACTATTAAAGAGATTTCATCTATGCTGAAGTTTGATTGGGTTACATGGAATAGTTCTTCACTTATAAAATCATCTGTATCGACTGATATTTCTACATGAGACCAGATATTTTCTGAAAAATTAAATTGTCCCTGGAAAAAAGCCTGTAGTTTTAATTCCGGATCATATTTTTCTGATTCCTGATTTGCAGTGTAATTTAGTTTACCGCCAGTATATCCACTGAAAAAGGATTCTGAGTAGGCATTAAATACAGCAAATGTAATTAATAATGTAGAAAAAAGTCGTTTTATTTTAAACATAAATAGCTCCCGTTAAAAAAACACTATTCCAGATAGATTATCGGTAGATAATAATGGATTCTTTAAAAAAAGTAAGATCAGAGAAGAAAAAAATATTTATGTTTTCTCTTGAAAACTCTGATTTTCAGTATATAATGATGTATATGAGCGATTATCTTGACCCTAATAACGAAGAACTTTTAAAAGATTTCTTTGCAGAGGCAGACCAGCAGGTCGAACAACTTGAGAGCAATATTCTCGTTATTGAAAATGATCCTTCAAATCACGAGGCTATTGATGAGATTTTCAGAGCTGCACATACTTTAAAGGGTGGTTCAGCTACTGTAGAAATGACAGAACTTTCTCATTTTACACATTCAGTTGAGGATGTTCTTGATGAAATCCGATCTGACAGAGTAAAAATCGATGAAGATGTAGTTGATATTCTTCTTTCTTCAATAGATGTTATCAAGGCAATGCTTGAAGCTCGACAGAGTGGCAGTATTTACGAAGAAAATATAGATTCAATTCTTGATAAACTTCATTCATATTTACCTGGAAAAGATGGCGGAAAAAAGACTTCGGCTCCAGTTGCTAAACCTGCACCTGTTGTACAGACTATTGTTAAGTCGGCTCCTCCTGTGCAGAACGCTTCATCGTCAGGCTCGAATGGTATGGATATACCACCTTTATCAGAAGATGAGTATATTGAGTTAAAGAGCGCTTGCGAAGGTGATCAGAAGCTTTGGTGTGTTGCTGTAAAATTTGATGAAAGCAATCCTATGAATACTGTTGGTGGTATTCAGGTTTTTGCAGGATTAAAGGCTATTGGTAACGTATTAAAGACAATTCCTGATTTCGATGCACTTTATGAAGATCAGTTCTATGAAGATGTATTCTACTATGTTGCTTCTTCTTCAGACGGCGCAGCAATAGAAGATGTTGCTTTTTTGAGTGATGTTACATTGATTACAGATGCTAGACTTATTACAGATGAAAACTTTAATGCTGGTTCTGAACCTAAAGCTCAGGTTTATGAAAGTGTTCCTGTTATTGAAACCGTAGTTGAACCTCTTCCTGAACCTGTGGTTTCTAAACCGGCATATGTTCCTGTCCAGGAAGAAGCAGTTAAACCTGTTGTTGCTTCTACTCCAGTGCAGAAACAGCCTGAAGAAGAGACTGCAGAACCTGTTAAGGAAGCAGAAAAAACTCCTGAACCTACCAAGGCTAAAAAGGAAGGTGCTGGTCAGCAGCATAATCAGCAGAGTTCGGTTCTTAGAGTAGATTCTAGACGAATTGATAATCTTTTGAATCTTGTTTCTGAGGCAGTAATTATCAAGGCTTCATTCAATCAGCTTTCTAATCAGATGTCTACAGAACAGACTTCTTTCCAGAGTATAGAGGCTTCTTTTAAAGAAAAGCTCCACGGTTTGTTTGATAAGCTTCCTGATTACTTTGAAAGAATGCAAAACGGTCAGTCCTTTAATGACGTTAAAAAATCAATTACTGAAGATTACGGTAATCTGGTAAATATGTACGATTCTTTTGATGGTGAATTCAAACAGAGCGTTACAAGATTCCGTTCATATACACAGAATCTTGGTACAATTGCCAGTGAACTTCAGGAAGGTGTAATGAAAATCCGAATGGTTCCAATCAATCAGATTTTCAGTCGCTTCCCTCGTGTTGTCCGTGATTTACAGCGAGATTTGAATAAGAAAATTAATCTTGTAATCGAAGGTGAAGACACAGAACTTGATAAATCTGTTGTTGAAGATTTGCTGGATCCTATTATGCATTGTGTCCGCAATTCTGTTGACCATGGTATTGAAGCTCCTGCAGTACGAAAAGCTGCCGGTAAACCTGAAGAAGGAACTGTTTTATTAAAGGCTTCTAACGAAGGTAACATGATTGTCATTGAAATTAAAGATGACGGTGCTGGAATTGATGCAGAAAAGGTTAGGGCAAAGGCTATTGAACGCGGTCTTATTCATCCTGATAAGGTTTTGACAGAACAGGAAGTTCATCAGCTGATTATGCAGCCGGGCTTCTCTACAGCTGATAAGATTTCTAATATTTCTGGAAGAGGTGTTGGTCTTGATGTTGTTAAGACTATGATTTCAAACCTTAAAGGAAATATTTCTGTAGATTCACAAAAGGGTAAAGGAACTTCATTTATTATAAAGATTCCTCTAACTCTGGCTATTATCCAGGGACTTCTGGTAAGAGTTGGAAAAGAAATATACTCTATTCCGATTGCAAATGTAATAGAAAGTCAGTGTATACGGCTTGATGAAATTAATCACATTGATAATTATGAAATTATGAATGTACGAAACGAAGTAATAAGTGTACTTCGTCTTTCAAGACTCTTTAATATCAAAGAAACCGTTACTTCTGATGAATGTTATATTGTAATTGTCGGTACAAGAGAAAAGAAGATTGGTGTAATGGTTGATTCACTTATAGGTGAAGAAGACGTCGTTATTAAGCCTCTGAGAGATCAATTTACTAATTCTCCTGGAATTGCCGGTGCTTCTATTTTGGGAGATGGTTCTGTATCACTGATTATTGATGTTAGTCAGCTTCTTGAGTTGGGTGTACGTCAGGAATTATTGGCACAGGCTAATGAGCAATTGAACAACTAGCATAAGTAATATTTTCAGGTAGGGTTTTTATGGAAGAAAACAAAGTAGAAAATACAGTTGAGAAAATAGACGAGCAGGTAAATAAGTCATTAGAGGCAAATACATTCATTGATTTTAAGATGGTAACTTTTTCGCTTGCCGATAAGGATTATGCTATCGATATCATGCATGTAAAAGAAATTGCCAAAGCCGGACGATTTACTTATGTTCCTAATACATTGCCGTTTGTTCTTGGCGTTTATAATTTGCGTGGTGAAATTATTCCTATCATGGATCTTCGTCTGTTTTTTAATATTGAAGTTCCTAAAAGTGATGATAAAAAATTACAGAGTCTGCTAATTTTAAGCGTAGAAGATCAGACATTTGGTCTTGTTGTTGATAAAATCGATAAGGTTGTTGGAGTACAAAAAAGTACAATTCAACCGCCTCATCCTTTATTTGGCGATATTAATATCAAATATATCAGCGGGGTTGTAGAAAGCAACAATCGTCTTTATGTTCTTCTGGACGTAATTAAGATTTTTGCTTCTAAAGAAGGTACGGAAGTTAATAATGCCCAGACTGCAGAGGTTAATTCCGGCATTTCTGCTCAACCTAAAGTTGAAGAATTGGTTTATGATTCTGAAAAACAGAGAAAAGTTTCTGTTAAAGAAGTTCAGAATGAAAAAATCGAGGTTGATATTAAATTTATTTCAGAAAGTCTGATGAATTACAAAAAATTCTACGTAAGTCCGTTGAATGAAGATTGGATAAAACATCGTTATGAAGAATGGGTAAAACTTCGCGATGAATCAAAAGTTCAGCTTCAATCGGCTGATGATGCAGAAGCCTTTTTGAAACCATTCTGGTCTCAATTTACCGGAGACTGGTGGTCAAAGGATTATGCAGTCAATTTGAAAAAGTTGTTACCAGACAATGCTGCAAAACAGCTTGTTGTATGGAATCCAGGATGTGGAAAAGGTATAGAAACTTATTGTCTAGCTTGCGTACTAAAAGAACGCTATCCTGATGCTAAAATCAGAATTTATGCACAGGATATTGATTTGCTCAATGTTTCTAATGCTGGTCTGCTTACTGTTCCTGAACAGGCTGCTAATCAATGGTTCGCTAAATATCTTATTTCAAAAGCAAATAATGAATTTACATTCTGCCAGGAAATAAAAGACAGCATAATGTTTGAATATCATGACTGCAAGAATACTAATGTTCTTCCTATGATTGATATAATTTTTGCCCGAGATATTTTATCTCTGTTGGATCCAAAATCTCAGGATGCAATTCTTGATGATTTCCTTGAGAAGATGAAGGGTAATGCAGTTGCATTTATCGGTGAAAACGAAAGAATTCCTTCATCTTATGGCTTCGGTGAAAAAAGTGTTGGTGCTATTGTAGCATACAATAAAGAATAAAAGGGGATTGATATGCGAGTAGAATATATTAACCCGTTTGTTGAAACTTCATTCCGCGTATTACAAGAAGTTCTTGGTGGTGCAGAAGTTAGACGTGGTGATTTGTATTTGAAATCTACAGCTATGCCTGTTATGGGTGTTGCTGCCTTAGTGGGTCTTGCAGGAAGCGTAGAAGGACGTGTCTTGTTTGATATGACTACAGAAACAGCTTTGAATGTTGCATCTGCTATGAATGGCGAAACTTTGCCAAAATTTGACGAATTGGCTCAGGCAACAATCAGTGAATTGGCTAATATTATTACCGCACAGGCTGTTACAAAATTGCATGAATTGGGATTCCAGTTCGATCTTACACCTCCAACATTGTTTGTAGGTCAGAAAATGGAAATTGCAGCATTAGGTGGGACAACTGATAGCGTAGAGGCTCTTATTGTTCCTCTTATTTCAGAATGCGGCAAAATCGAAGTAAATGTCGCTATTCGAGAGCGTGCTTAGGAATATAGGAGATTATTAACATGAAAACATTACAAGACATACCTTCATTAAACGAAAGACCTCCTGAGGGCTTAAAAATAGACGGAACATCTTACAGAGTATTAGTTGTTGATGATTCTATGTTTGTTGCAAAGCAGTTAGGCCAGATTTTAGCTAGTGAAGGCTATGAAGTAGTTGCAACCGCTGTTGACGGAAAAGAAGGCGTTGATAAGTACAAAGAGTTGTGTCCACAGGTTGATTTGGTAACTATGGATATTACTATGCCTAAAATGGATGGTATTACAGCTCTTGAACAGATTATGGCTTTTGATAAGAATGCAAAAGTTGTAATGGTAAGTGCTCTTGGTAAAGAAGAACTTGTAAAAAAATCTTTAATGCTGGGTGCAAAGAGTTTTATCATCAAACCACTTGACCGCAAAAAGGTATTGGAACGTATTTCTAAAGTTTTAGGCTAAGACTTTACAAATAATTTTCTTTCCTCTTAAACGATATTCCTCAAAAGGGATGTCGTTTTTGTGTTTTTATTTAATCTTTTTGGTGACTTTATAAGAATTCTGGAAGCAATAGTTCAAAAAGCTGCTAGAATGCAATTAATTGATAGCCTGTTTTCCTCTTTATGATTGTATAATTTGCCTCTGGAAAGTCTTTTAGAATCCTTTTTAGTTTTGAAATCTGAACAGTAATAGATTGAATTGTAATTGGCCTGATTTTTTGTGAATATTCATCTCGAAGCTCTTCTACTGAAACTGTTTTATCAAGGTATATGTATAATAGTTCCATTAAAAAGAAAAGATTATCAGGCATGTTTGTTTTTGTTTTGAATTCCATCAGCCTTCTTTGTGCATCTTTTAATACGGTATCTTTATACATTTTTGTCACATAAAATTTTTCCGGCAGCATTTTTGGCTTCTGCATCAGGGGAATGTATTGCGAAATATCCGGATCTTCAACAACTTCTGTTATTTTTACAAAAACATCATAATATTCATCTTGATTTTTTGATTCCAACAAATCATTTTGCAGAAAAAGAAGATGTTTCCAATGGTCAGGACGGTTTCCTGCTATAAGACATGGATCATTGTAATAAATAATCGGTATGTGATAATGAACCTGATCCATATATTCACTAATGCTAAAAATTTCATGGTTGAACATTGAATAATCAACCACGAGCAAATCAGGTGGATTGTGAAGATTCAAAATAGCATCGTATATTTTATTAATATCCGTGAAAACATGACAGGAATGTTCTGCGAGTCTGTCAGAGATAATATGACAAATTTCGCTCTGGTCAGTTAAGAAAAAAATCAACATAAGATAATTATATAATATGATTTATTTTATGGAAAATTTATTTTTTATATGATAAAACAATATTTATGAATTTTATTAGACAAAGTGGTATTTTACTGCATCCGACATCCTTGCCCGGCACACCGGGAATTGGTACTTTAGGCGAATATGCCTATAAATTCGTTGACTGGCTTTCTGAAGCGAATCAGAAATTGTGGCAGCTTCTTCCACTGGGACCTACAGGTTACGGCGATTCTCCATATGCTTCTTTTTCAACTTTTGCGGGAAACCCTCTTTTAATTGATTTAGACTTTTTATATAAAAAAGGCTGGGCCGAAAAAAAAGATATAATTCCTCCTTCTTATATAAAAAATGACGGAAATGTTGATTTTGGTTCCGTTGTCTGGTGGAAAAGTCCTCTTTTACAAAAATGTGCAGAATATTTTCTCAAAAATGCAAGTTCTGAAGATTTACTGCTTTACAAGACTTTCTGTAAGGATAAAGCTTCCTGGCTTGAAAAATATGCTTTGTTTATGAGCATAAAAAATGAATACGACAAAAAGGCAGCTGATGAACATGCTCCTTCTTCGATGTGGAATGTTTACTGGCCAAAAGACCTGGCTGCCTGCGAAAAAACAGCTCTTACAGAATGGAAAAAATCTCATAAAACAGAAATTGAAATTATAAAGGTAATCCAATTTTTCTTTGATTTTCAGTGGAATGAATTAAAAAAATATGCAAACGATAGAGGTATCAGTATTATAGGGGATATTCCAATTTTTGTTGCGCCTGATAGTGCAGATGTCTGGGCAAATCAGTCTTGTTTTAAATTGGATAAAAACGGACTTCCTGAGGCGGTTGCAGGTGTGCCTCCTGATTATTTTTGCGAAGACGGTCAGCTCTGGGGAAATCCTCTGTATGATTGGGATGCAATGAAAAAAAGCGGCTATTCCTGGTGGATTGACCGAATTAAACGAATTCTTGAACTTACTGATATTCTTAGAATAGATCATTTCAGGGGATTTGAAGCTTACTGGTCGGTTCCTTTTGGTGAGAAGACTGCAAAAAATGGTCAATGGATTAAGGGACCTGGTTATGATTTGTTTAAGACAATCAGCAAAAAGCTTGGAGATATTCCTGTAATTGCAGAAGATTTGGGAGTAATAACAGATGAAGTTAAAAAGCTCCGGGATGAGTGTAAGTTTCCTGGTATGAAGGTACTTCAATTTGCCTTTAGTTCAGATCAGATTGAAAATGAAGGATATATAAATTATTTTCTTCCTCATGAGTTTGAAAGTAATGAATGCGTTGTTTATACAGGCACACACGATAATGATACTCTTCAGGGCTGGCTTGAAAAGTGCGATGAAAAGCTTTTGACTTATGTTGCGCAGTATTTTTGTGCTGAAAAACTCGATTACGAAAAAGCAAAGAAAATGGTTTCTTCAGGCATTTTACGTAAAAAAATGATAACTTCGGCTCTTGCTTCTTCTGCAGTTCTTGCCGTGATTCCAATGCAGGATATTATTGGAATTGATAATCAGGGAAGAATGAATACACCTTCTACAACCGGAAGCAACTGGTCCTGGCGTATGAAAAAGACTGACCTGAAAAAGAATGCAGCTGAGTATCTTGCCTTTACTTCTGACTTGTACGGACGAAACCTATAAAAAGTTCAATCTTATTAGTGAGAAGTCCATTCTATGGCCATTTGTCGTAATTCGGCAGATGAGCCACAGTGAAGTTTGATTTTTATGTTTTCCTTGTGAGTATCAATTGTTTTGATGCTCAGATTTAGTTTATTTGCAATATCTACAGTACCAAGCCCTTTTCCAATTAGTGTAAAAATTTGGAGCTGGCGGTCAGAAAGCAGAGAAATCAAATCGAATGGTTCTTCGCTGTCATTGCTCTTGTCGTTTTTGGAAAGTTCTTTTATGCGCTTTTTTTCGTTTTCGCTCAGATAGATTTCGTTATTCATTACAGTTTGAATTGCGTTGATAACCTGATTTTCTGCTTCGGCTTTCATTATGTAGCCTTTTGCACCTGCTTTAAGCGCTCGTTCGGCGTAGAAACGCTCGTCATGCATGGAAAGTACAAGAACCTTTGTTTTTGGCTGGATTACAAGAATATCTTTTATTAATTCAAGACCATCTTCCTGCCCTAAGTTTAAATCTACAATGGCCAGATTTGGTTTTAATTTATCAACCATAGAAACTGCTTCAACTCTGTTTTTTGCCATTCCGATAACTTTATAAATTTTCTGCGTCTCTATTAATTGTGAAAGACCGCGACTAAAAAGAGGATGATCATCAATAATAATTACTGTATATTCCATGCTTCTATAATATCACAAATTTTAAAATAATAGTATAATAATCTTATGAGAATTGGCTTAGTTTTAAATATCCTTGATGAAGAATATCAAATTTCGGTTTACAGCGGTGTAAAAAAGAAAATTCTTGAAAATGGAATGGAACTGGTTTGTGTTCAACAGGAAGACAGTAATTTTACAACAGGAACTTTCCTTGAGCATTTTCCGAAATCAAAGCTTTTTAATCTGGATGGAATAATTCTTTTAACTTCAGTTGTTGCCGACAACGTACAGCTTATGAACGAAAAGGATGTTCGCAAGGTTCTTGGAAAAATCCCAATTGTTTCAATAGGTCAACAAATTCAGAAAATTCCATCGGTACTGGTAACCACAAATGATTCTTTAAATCATCTGGTTGAACATCTTGTTGTTGAGCACGGATACAAAAACTTTTTCTATATAAGCGGTTCTCAAAATCATCAGGATGCAATCATCAGGGAAAAGAAATTTATCAGCATAATTAATGAGTATAAAGAAAAAATTCCCGAACTGAATTATGTTGTCAAAAAAGGTTTATTCACGGAAAATTCTGCAATCAATATTATGAAGGAATATTATGAATCCCCTGATTTTAAGGAGCCGGATTGTATTGTATGTGCAAATGATAATATGGCAATTGGCGTTTATAAATTTTTTAAAATTCATAAAGGGGATAAAAATGTTAAAAAATGTGCAGTAACTGGTTTTGATAATATTCCTCAGAGTCAGTTTGTCGTTCCTCCTCTAACAACCATAAGTCAGCCACTTGAAGAATTAGGTGAAAAATCAATGGATCTTATGCTTTCACTCTTAAAAGGAGAAAAAGTTGATGAGGTTTCGTATCTGCCTTCAAATTTTATAATCAGATCTTCCTGTGGTTGTGATAAAGTTCCGAACAGATTATACAAAGATGCACTTTATGAGAGAATGCAGACAAATTATGTGCGATTTGAGCAGCACTTAAAAATGGTAAATCATATAGGTCAGGCACTTAATTATGTAGATTCAATTAATGGGTTAAAAGCTGTACTCAATATACATCTTGAACAGCTTGAAATTAAGAATTTCTGTGTACTTGAATTTGAAAATTTCAAAATGAACAGCAATGCTCTTGAAAGTCAGCTTGTAGAACCTGTTTATGTTCGTAGAAATGATGTATATTTTTCTGAATTCAATTCAAATCAGAATATTCCCCTCGGTGAATTTTATGATAAATATCTGAATTATGATGATAATCATCCGTCGGTAATGGTAATTAAGTTTTTGTATATAGGAAATGATATTATAGGCTGTGTGCTTTATGAATCAGAAACTAATTTACTTCCACATGTGTGCTCGATTTCTATAAGTATTGCCCAAACTCTGAACAGAATTGCCGCTTACGAAGAACGTAAAAAACACTCGGATTATCTGGAAAAAGAGGTTGAAAAGAGAACCCGCGAATTGATTGAAGCAAACAATAAGCGAATGGAAGTTGAAGCTGAAGTTTTAAAAATCAGTGAGATTGAAAGGCAGCGATTTAGTAATGATTTGCACGATGATATCTGCCAGAGACTTGCAGGAATCTCGATGTTATGTAAAAGTTATGCAAAACAAAATGAGCTTGTAAAAAAAGAAGAGATGGAAGAACTTGCCGAACTCATAAGCGATACTTTACAGACAACAAGACAGTATGCACATAATTCTTATCCTGTTGAACTTGAAAGTCTTGGAATGAACAAAAGTGTAAGCAATTTGTGTGCTTCTTTTGAAAAACAGTCGGGAATCACCTGTGAATATGATTGGGATGTCAGCTGCAAGCTTTTCCTGGATAAGACCCAAAAACTGAATATTTTCAGGATAATTCAGGAAGCCCTTCATAATGTAGTTAAGCATGCAAAGGCAAGTCTTGTGAAAGTCAGTATAAAAAATACAAAAAATCTGCTGGTCGTAAGAATTACAGATAATGGCTGCGGACTAAAAAAAATAAAAAATGATTTTGACAACGGACTGGGATTGAACTCAATGCAGTATCGTGCGAATCAAATAGATGCAACATTTAAAATAAAACAAAACAGACCGTCTGGAACAACGGTAGAAGTTAAACTTGCAATATCAGGAGCTGAAGATTGAAAGAAGAGACAGAACAGACAGAAGAAGTAACAAAAGTAACTCTAAAAGAAAAAGTAAAAAAATTATTCGGATTATATTTTTCTTTTGCAAAAATAGGTACATTTACAATTGGGGGCGGTTTAGCAATGATGCCTATGATGCAAAAGGAACTTGTCGACAAAAAAAAATGGATTACAGAAGAAGAACTTATTGATTATTATGCAGTCGGCCAGAGTACACCGGGAATTATTGCTGTAAATGTTGCAACCTTTGTTGGTTACAAGCAATGCGGAATAATTGGTGGAATTATTGCAACTTTGGGAATGGTAACCCCATCCCTCTTAATCATAATGATTCTTGCCAACCTTATAAACTCAATTTCTGATTATCCAATGGTTCAGAAAGCTTTGAATGGAATTAACGTTGCAGTAGCGGCTTTATTAACTTCTGTAATCGTCAGGTTTGCCCAAAAAACAATAAAAAATGTTTGGAATGCTCTTTTTATGGGAATTGCCTTTATACTTATTTTCTTTTTTCATGTACCTTCGTTTATAGTAATTCTTTGTGCAATTGCAACCGGAATAATTCTTACGGTAATAAAAGTTCACAAAGAAGCTGCACGTGCAGAAGTTACTCAAGAAAAGACCCTACATGAAGAATCTGATGGAGAAGAAAAATGAACCTTTTTTATTTAGCCTGCATATTTTTTTACATAGGATTATTTACAATCGGTGGAGGAATGGTTGCGATTACCCTGATGCAGCAGACCATCGTTGCAAAAGGACTTATTTCTACCGAACAGTTTTACAATATGATTGCCATTTCTGAAAGTACGCCAGGGCCTTTGGGAACAAATATGGCAACTTACATAGGTTATACCCTCTATGGCATTCACGGTGGAATAATAGCAACCCTGGCCGAAGTACTTCCTTCAATAATCATAATAATTATAATTGCCCACTTTCTTAAAAAATTTAACCAGAATGTATATGTAAAAGGCGCACTTGCATTTTTAAGGCCGGTAACTACCGGATTGATTTTAGGACCTGCCTTACACATATTTATTTTTGCACTCGTAAATGTTCCTGAATCAATACAAGTTTTATCTACACTTGAGGGTTGGAAAGGACTTTTTAACTGGATAGATTTGGCTGCTTATGCAGTTTTTGCTTTTCTTCTCTTAAAGTTTAAGCTGCATCCAATAATTCTTTTGATTTTGGGAGCAATTTTTGGAATTATATTCTGTTAAGTGTGATATAATAAAATTGTCAGTGTTTTAACAGACATTATGACAATCAATATTTGTAAGGAGACAAAATTATGAGTACACATATAAACGCCCCTGAAGGCGCAATTGCCCAGGCTGTTTTGCTGCCAGGAGATCCCTTAAGGGCAAAGTTTATTGCAGAAAACTTTCTGGAAAATGCCCAGTGCTACAATCAGGTACGGGGCATGTACGGCTATACAGGAACTTACAAAGGAAAAAGAGTTTCTGTCCAGGGAACAGGAATGGGGCAGCCTTCGCTTTCAATTTATGTCCAGGAGCTTTTTCAGTTTTATAATGTACAAAAGGCAATCCGCGTAGGAACTGCCGGAGGTGTAAGTGAGGATGTTCCTTGCCGCAGTATAATTCTGGCAAATGGTGCATGTACGGATTCAGCCTTACAGACACAGAGATTCGGCTTTTCTCATTATGCACCGGTTCCAGATTTTGAATTGCTTAATACCGCCTATAATAAAGCAAAAGAATTAAAACTGGATGCCAAAGTTGGACTTTGTTTTTCCGGCGACCGTTTTTATGACGAAAATGAAACCTGGAAGTTCTGGAAAAAGTACGGAGTCTTAGGAATTGAAATGGAAGCCGCAGAATTGTATACTTTAGCGGCAGAGTTTAAGAGAAAGGCTCTCGCTATTCTTACAATAAGTAATAATTTTGTTACCCAGGAAGAAACTACAGCAGAAGAGCGCCAGACTACTTTTACAAATATGATTAAATTAGCTCTGGAAACAGCAATAAATTAGTTATGAGGAAGTAAAATGAAACCAACATTATTAGTTTTAGCAGCAGGAATGGGAAGCCGTTACGGTGGAGTAAAACAGATTGATGGCGTAGGCCTTCATGATGAATGTCTTCTTGATTTTGCAACTTATGACGCAATGAAAAGCGGCTTTGGTAAAGTAGTATTTATTATTCGTAAAGATATAGAGGAAGCCTTCAGAGAAAGACTTTTTGACCGAATTGCCCGCAATTTTGATGCTGAATATGTTTTCCAGCAGCACGAAAGTCTTTTAAATGATGAGCAGATAAAAAAATCAGAAGGAAGAACAAAACCTTGGGGAACAACTCATGCAGTTTTGTGTGCAGAAAAAGCCCTTAATGCTCCTTTTGCAGTAATCAATTCTGATGATTATTACGGAAGACAGGCTTTTGAAATCTTAGGAAAATACCTTTCTTCTATAAGTCCAGACAGTGCAGAACATGCAATGGTAGGTTATGTTCTTGGAAATACAATGAGCCGTTCTGGTTCAGTTAGCCGCGGTGTTTGTACAGTAAAAGAAAATGCTGCTTCAGTTGACGGTTCAATTGGTGAATTAGCTTCAATCGTAGAAAATCTTAAAATCTACTACGATGAAAGCGATAAGATTATCAGTGATATGCCGGAAGGAAAAAAGATTCTTACCGGTAAAGAATGGGTTAGTATGAACCTCTTTGGATTCAGTCTTAAAGCTTTTGAAGAATTCCATGTGTATTGGGAAAATTTTATTAAGAATAATATTGAATCACCAAAAGCAGAAGCTCTTCTTCCAGTGGCTTCAAGTGACATAATCGCCCACAAACAGGGAATTATAAAGTTCTTTACTTCTCAGGAAACCTGGTTTGGTATGACTTATCCAGAAGACCGACAGATTGTAAAGGATGAAATTGCAAAGAAAATTAAAGCCGGATATTATCCTGAAAAACTCTGGGAAAAATAATTAAAAATAATATATTGGAAGATATGATATGCTAAAACTTGACTCAATAAAATCAGATAAAATATGGGGCTATGAACTTTGGATTGCTTCAACCCATCCAAACGGCTGTCAGGATAATTTTAAGGCTTTTTGTGGCGGTGATTATCCTCTTTTGGTTAAAGTAATTCAGGCAAACGAAGCCCTTTCAATTCAGGTTCATCCGGATGATGACTGGGCAGTTAAACTTGAAGGCGAGGGCAATCGGGGAAAAACTGAATGCTGGTATATCCTTGATGCAGAACCTGGAGCAAAACTGGTTTACGGAATAAAAGAAGGCTTTTCTAACGAAGTTCTTGCCAATGCCATTAAAGATAATTCTCTTGAGCAGTATCTTGATTATGTAGAAGTAAAACCTGGAGATTTTGTCTTTATTCCAGCCGGAACGGTTCATGCAATTGGTGGCGGACTTAGACTTATGGAAGTTCAGCAGTCTTGTGATTTAACTTACCGCCTTTATGATTATGGTCGTGGACGTGAAGTTCATATAGAAAAGGGACTTGCTGTAATCAAGCGTGAAGAAATGATTCCTATTGCGCCATTTCCGGGGCAATTTGAATGTAAATATTTTGATTTGGAGAAAATAACGGTAAAAGGCGGCTGGTCTTTCTTGTGCAGTAAATCAGATACTCCAAATCCTGCAGATGTACAGCTGATTTATGTGATTTCTTCAAAGGGTGCGACAATTCATTCTGACCAGAGTGCAGAAGAAGCAATTCAGGCAGAAATGATTTATGCTGTAGCACCCGGCGAAAAAGTAACCATCTGTGGTTCTGCAACTATAATGAAAATCAAAGCTAAGGTGAACTAAGTATGATAACTTTTTTATTGCTTCTTTTTCCGTTTGCATTGACAGTTTATGGTATCTGGACAAAAGAAAAAAAAGATATAATTCCTCTTTTTGTTGGAATTATGTCCGCGGTTTTATTTTGTGCCTTAAAAGTATTCCTTACTTATTCCCACAGAATAGTACCTTATTCTTTTTCTGAAAACATGATTTATTACCTGCTCAGATTAAGTTTGCTTCCGGTATGTATCCTTTATCTTCTTTATTTCTTTTTGGTAAAAGATTCTAGCGAATATAAAATAAAATCATTTTTTCCTCTTACAGCAGGTTTTTATTCAGTATATTTACCATATTTTATAATCAGTGCTTCCGAAGCTGTTTATTCAGGTTATGATTTATTTTTGCGCCCTATGCTTTATCTTTCTTTCATCTGCTTGTGTGCAATTTCGCTGCATTATCTCTACAAATCAATTAAAGAAAAAAATTATCTATTTATTGCAGTGAGTGCTTTACTTTTGATTGTAGCTTTTATAGTACCTGCAATTTCTGATGCCCTTTATGCAATAAATTATAATTTTTCTCTGATTGTTTTGATTGATATTTTTTATCTAGTACTTCCGGGACTTTATCTGCTTATGGTTTTTATCTTTAGTTTGTCTAAGAAAAAACTTTCTGCTAAAGAATCTGAGTAAGAATCTGAATAAAAATACAGGAAAATAAAAAAAACTGCTTGTTACAGGTTTTCCCCTTGCAAGCAGTTTTTTTTGTTTAACCGGTATTTCAGCTTTTAATCAGCCGACTACCGGATAAAAATAATCTACTAGTCTAAAGCGTGTCCGTTAGAACCGAATACGTTGATGTTTTTGTCAGCGTACATTTTCTTGAGTTCTTCGCGAGCTGGTCCGAGGTAAAGACGTGGATCAAATACATCTGGCTGTTCAGCAAGTACGCGGCGAACTGCAGCTGTCATAGCAAGACGTCCGTCAGAGTCTACGTTAATCTTACATACAGCAGATTTTGCAGCTTTTCTCAACTGTTCTTCTGGAATACCAACTGAATCAGGAATCTTTCCGCCGTATTTTTCGATTTCTTTAACGTATTTTACAGGTACAGAAGAAGAGCCGTGAAGTACGATTGGGAATCCTGGGAGTTTCTTTTCAATTTGTTCAAGAACATCAAATGCCAGTGGAGGTGGAATCAAGATTCCATCAGCATTGCGTGTACACTGTTCTGGCTTGAACTTGCAGCGTCCGTGTGAAGTACCAATAGAAATAGCAAGTGAGTCACAACCTGTTTTGCTTGTGAAATCAATTACTTCTTCTGGTTTTGTGTAATGGCTTTCTTCTGCAGAAACTTCATCTTCAACACCACCAAGTACACCAAGTTCAGCTTCTACTGTAACATAATCTTCTCGTGAATGAGCATATTCAACAACCTGTTTTGTAAGAGCAATGTTCTCATCGTATGGAAGAGCAGAACCATCAATCATTACAGAAGAGAAGCCTGAATCGATACAGTCCTTACATACTTCAAAGTTTGGACCGTGATCAAGGTGAAGAACGATAGGAATA